>OLQN01000018.1_pt1 | contig 125823 bp, 110 predicted proteins | sample 1673181 | NCBI WGS metagenome assembly OLQN01 (sample SAMEA3136763, study PRJEB25190) | human gut metagenome | biome: human gut; feature: human-associated habitat; material: faeces | place: Austria | collected 2013
TTTCGCATGAACGAATGGTCCTATTTCTTTTAGGGACTTATTTCACAGCCCCTTTTTTATATTCCTATTTATTTCTGAAGATGATATCATGTCTTCCCGGTCCATTAGAAACCATTGTGATCGGATATCCGATTTCTTTTTCGATAAACTCAATGTAGTTTCTGCAGTTCTCCGGAAGATCTTCGTATTTCTTGATTCCTCTGATGTCGCATTTCCATCCCGGAAGTGTCTTGAATACTGGTTTTGCTTTCTCAAGAAGATGTGTTGTCGGGAATTCTGTTGTAACTTCTCCGTCAATCTCGTATCCTACACATACCGGAATTTCATCCAGGTATCCAAGTACATCAACAACAGTAAATGCTACATCTGTAGCTCCCTGCATACGGCATCCATATTTGGATGCTACACAGTCAAACCATCCCATACGTCTCGGGCGACCGGTTGTTGCGCCGAATTCCCCGCCGTCTCCACCGCGTCTTCTGAGTTCATCTGCTTCTTCGCCAAAAATCTCACTTACAAAGGCACCTGCTCCTACTGCACTTGAGTATGCTTTACATACTGTAACGATCTGTTTGATCTCATACGGCGGGATTCCAGCACCGATCGCACCATAAGCTGCCAGTGTAGAAGAAGAAGTTACCATTGGGTAAATTCCATGATCCGGATCCTTTAATGTTCCAAGCTGTCCTTCAAGAAGGATTTCTTTTCCTTCCTTGAGGGCTTCGTCAAGATACAGAGAAACGTTACATACATACGGTGCTACCATTTCTTTGTATTCCATCAGTTCGTTATATAAATCATCAGGATTGATTAACGGTTTGTGATAAAGGTGTTCCAGCATAACATTCTTCTGCTCTGCTACACGATTTACCTTTTCTCTAAGTTCAGCTTCGTCTTCAAAAAGCTCGCTGATCTGGAAACCGATCTTTGCATACTTGTCTGAATAGAACGGTGCAATACCAGACTTTGTAGATCCGAACGACTTTCCGCCCAGTCTCTCTTCCTCATATGCATCAAAATTCTTGTGATAAGACATCACCATCTGTGCACGGTCTGACACCAGAATCTTCGGCATCGGAACATCTCTGTCAATGATTGACTGGATTTCCTTGAAAAGAACCGGGATATCTACAGCGACACCATTGCCGATGATACTGGTTGTATGTCCGTAGAAAACTCCTGACGGTAATGTATGAAGAGCGAATTTGCCGTAATCATTGATAATTGTATGTCCGGCATTTGCTCCACCCTGGAAACGAATGATAATATCTGCTTTTTCGGCAAGCATATCTGTGATCTTACCTTTTCCTTCGTCTCCCCAGTTCGCACCTACTACTGCTTTAACCATAATAAATCCTCCTGCGTGTTCTTGGCTATCTGTGAAATATCTCCACAGTGTCATCCCTCTTTTCATCGGGATAACTCCTACTTATAAATATAATCAATGTCCCTTATAAAGACACCGATTGAATTATACTACATTTCAAATAAAAAGTACACTCTTATTTTCAGCTACTTCCCGAAAATTCCGCATTTTTCTTGATTTTACTGCTCTCTGAGTGTTTTCCTACATCAGCGGTGCCACAATTCTTAAAACCTGACCATATATTTTCACAAAAGTGCTCCGGTTTCTGACCTCCGTCATCGTCACCTTCTGGCATTTTGCAAGGGTCTCCTGGAAATCTTTTTCAATATCACGCACCACCGGATTGCGGTAAATGAAAACACCGCATTCAAAATGCAGATAAAGACTACGGTAATCCAGATTGATACTGCCTACTGTCGCCGTATCATCGTCTGAAGTAAATACTTTCGCATGGACAAATCCAGGCGTATATTCATAGATCTCTACCCCGCCTGCGATCAGTTCCTCATAATAAGTCTTCGCAAGATAAAATGCATACGGCTTATCCGGAATATGTGGCATAATAATCTGCACTTCTATTCCACCTTTTGCAGCTCTTGTCAGCGCATCAATCATCTCATTGTCCAGGATCAGATACGGTGTCATAATATGCACATACTTCTTGGCATGATTCAGGATGTGGAAATACACTTCTTCTCCTACATTCTCATGGTCAAACGGACTGTCTCCATATGGGATGATGTAACCGTCTTTGCGGCTGAACCCCGGCTGCTTTTCTGTCAGATACTTTGCATAATCCTCCGGCTGTCTCTCCGTAATATTCCACATCTGCAGGAACATCATGGTAAAACTCTGCACGGCATCGCCTTCGATTTTGATCGCTGTATCTTTCCAGTGTCCGAACCGGACTTTCTTGTTGATATATTCATCTGCCAGATTGACACCTCCGGTAAATGCAACCTTTCCGTCAACCACACAGATTTTCCGGTGATCCCGGTTATTCTGGCTGGTAGAAAGGATGGGTACGATCGGTCCAAATTCCTTGCACTGGATTCCATATTCCCTGAGCTGCTTCGGATACTCATACGGCAAAAGGCTGATACTGCAGGTTCCGTCATACATCAGGCGTACTTCCACGCCCTCTTTCACCTTTTTACGCAGGACCTCCAGGACAGTGTCCCACACATATCCTTCTCCGATAATAAAATATTCCATGAAAATAAATTTTTCTGCCTTATTCAATTCCTCGATCAGAATCGGAAATTTGTCATCTCCCAGTGGAAAATACTGTGCCTGTGAGTTCCCATAAGTCGGAAATCCCACCTGGTTATAAAGAAAATGTGACAGATTGGCATTCGCAACCCTTCCACCTTTCATCGCATGGACGACATATTCATTCTGCTGCATATAAGGTTCAGTCTCCACTCGAAGCTTCTCCAGTCTGGCACCCAGATATTTGGTTCCGATCCCTGCTTTTGTAAACAGATAAAATCCAACTCCAACCACCGGGACAAGGAACACAAACAGGATCCACGTCATCTTAAACGCCGGATTCCCTTTTTCATTAAAAATATAAATCGCTGTAATAAAGGAGAGAAGGGACATCACTCCGTTCATATATGTACTGTAATTTCCCAGATATGTAAAAGTGAGGACCATAATACCAATCTGAAGAAGGATTAGTAAAAGAATAATTGCAGTATGGCTGTACACTGCACCAAATAATTTGTTCTTGGCACGTTCTTTGACTGTCTTACTGGTATCATGGTATTTTGTAATTTCTCTCATGCGCGGTCTTCCTCTCTTTAGATACTATTGTATATCGTAACACAATTTTTATTCTTTCACAACATTCCCGCTGCTTATAATCGTACAACACTTCCTTATTTTTGTTGTTTTTCTGGTTCTTTTATAAATATTTTACTTTCCCTTTTCAAATAAAAGTATTACAATAAAATTATTCATGTATACTATATTTCATGACGAACTATCTCATCTGCCATATCTGACAGGACGAGATCAAGAAAGGAGCAGCAACATGGCTAAAAATTTTGGTAAAATCCTGCTCGGACTGACTGCCGCAGGCGCAGCTGGTGCCGGTGCATATTACTGGTTAAAGAACCGACATAATGAAGAACCGGAAGACGAGTTCGATGACTCTTTTGAAGAGGATGATTTTGAACTGGATGATGATCTTGGCGAAGTGCCTGAGCGTGGTTACACAACTCTTACGCCAACATCTGCAAAAGAAGAAGCTTCTGAAGAGCCTGTAGAAAAAAATAAAGATGCAGAAACCGAATCAGAAAAAGCAGCTTCCCAGACGCAGGAAGATGATTCCGAAGAATCCGCCCCTGCTTCTGAAGAAATTTAAAAAAGCACTTTTCTTGCAGATTATCATTTTCTGCATAAAACAAAACCCGGAAGAAAATTTATTTTTCTTACCGGGTCTTTTATTACCATTCCGTTATTTTGGAAGTCTAAACGAACTCTTCAGCGAAACGATTCTGTTAAATACCAGATGTTCTTTAGACGAATCATGAGAATCCACGCAGAAATATCCCTGACGTACAAACTGGAAGCTTTCATATGCTTTTGCATCTGCAAAGTTTGATTCTACAAAGATTTCTTTCTCTGTAAGAGAATTCGGATTCAGGTTCAGGGAACCGTCTTCTTTATTGTAGACACCCTTTTCTTCGTCGATCAGATTCTCATACAGTCTTACGGTTGCCGGAAGTGCTGTACTTGCCTCTACCCAGTGGATCGTTCCTTTTACTTTTCTTCCTGTGAATCCGGAACCGCTCTTTGTCTCCGGATCATAAGTACAATGTACAACAGTTACATTACCATCTTCATCCTTTTCAAATCCTGTACAAGTTACAAAGTAAGCATTCATCAGACGTACTTCGTTGCCTGGGAACAGACGGAAATATTTCTTCGGAGGCTCTTCCATAAAGTCTTCTCTCTCAATATAAAGCTCTCTTCCAAATGGAAGCTGACGGCTTCCAAGTTCTTCATTCTCAAGATTATTCGGTGCATCCAGATATTCAATCTGTCCTTCCGGATAGTTATCGATCACAAGCTTGATCGGATCAAGAACTGCCATCATACGTGCTCTCTTAAGCTTCAGATCCTCACGGATGCAGTACTCGAGCATTGCATAATCTACAGAGCTCTGTGCTTTGGAAACTCCACACAGGTCAACGAACATCTTGATAGATTCCGGTGTGAATCCACGGCGCCGAAGCGCTGCGATAGAAACCAGTCTCGGATCATCCCATCCGTCTACGATCTTATCTTCTACAAGTTTCTTGATGTAACGCTTTCCTGTAACTACGTTCGTCAGGTATAATTTTGCAAATTCGATCTGACGCGGTGGATTTGCAAATTCACATTCTCTTACTACCCAGTCATAAAGCGGTCTGTGATCTTCAAATTCCAGTGTACAGATAGAATGAGTGATTCCTTCGATTGCATCCTCGATCGGATGTGCAAAGTCATACATCGGGTAGATGCACCACTTATCACCGGTATTATGATGTGTCATACGGGCTACACGGTAGAGGATCGGATCTCTCATATTGATATTCGGTGATGCCATATCTATCTTCGCACGGAGAACCTTCTCTCCGTCTGCATACTTGCCTGCACGCATATTTTCAAAAAGCTCCAGGTTCTCTTCCACACTTCTGTCACGGTACGGGCTGTCCTTTCCCGGCTCTGTCAGAGTTCCTCTGTACTCACGGATCTGATCCGCTGTCAGGTCACAGACATAAGCTTTTCCTTTCTTGATCAGTTTGATTGCATACTCATACATCTGATCAAAATAATCAGATGCAAAGTAAAGGTGATCTCCCCAGTCAGCACCCAGCCATTTGATGTCGGCTTTGATGGATTCTACGAACTCTGTCTTTTCCTTTGTCGGGTTGGTATCGTCAAAACGCATATGGAATGTTCCGTTATATTTCTGTGCAAGTCCGTAGTTTAAAAGGATAGACTTTGCATGTCCGATGTGAAGGTATCCATTCGGTTCCGGTGGAAAACGGGTACATACATGATCGTATACGCCTTCTGCAAGATCTTTTTCAATTTCCTGTTCTATAAAATTCTTTGATACAGCTTCTTCTGCCATTGAAGTTCCTCCTCGCATCTCTCTATTACTTCATAATCTGCCATTATATGGCAGTCTTTTTCTTGTCATGCATCTCAATCATTGTCCTGTGGACAGTTTTGATTCATGTCCTTTAGTTTATCACACTTTCCACACACGGACAAGTGAAAAAAAAGCAGACATTGTACCTTCCAACCGGAAATACAACTCTGCTTCTTAAATATATAAGCTGCCTAGCGGAATCGAACCGCCGACCTCCGCCTTACCAAGGCGACGCTCTACCGACTGAGCCAAGGCAGCCTGCGCATTTTCGCGACTCATTTAATATAGCATATCACTGCTTTGCTTGTCAACAATTTTAAAACTATATTTTTACTTTTTTTCAGACCGGCGCATTTCTTCCAGAAGCTGGCGTGCTTTCGCTTTGATCCGCTGCAGGGCATTGTCGATCGTCTTCGGACTTTTGTCCATAAATTCTGCAATATTCAGATATTCCATTCCCTGCAAATGAAGATACAGCACCTTTCGCTCCAGCTTACTTAATTTTTCTTTCAGTTCCTCTTCAAATGCATTCGTATACTCTTCTCCAAGAATCATCAGCTCCGGATTACTCTCTTTCCCTGCTTCGATCGTATCTACTATGGAAAGCCCGTTCTCCTCCGGATTGTCACTGGCAGATGCGTAAATCGACACATAGGAATTGAGCGGCAGATGTTTTTTCCGCTGTGAAGCCTTAATCGCCGTATACATCTGGCGTGACACACAAAGTCCGGCAAAACTTGAAAAGCTTGCACCTTCTTTCGGATCATAATCCTGCACCGCTTTAAAAAGACCGATCATCCCCTCCTGGATCAGATCGTCATTTTCTCCGCCCCACAGATACATGGCACGCGCTTGTTTGCGTACCATGTCTTTGTATTTTTCCATCAGATAATCCGTGATCTCGGTCTTACCTTCCCGAAGCAGTTCAATCAGCTGCTCATCCGTCATTTTCCCCAGATCCATTTTCATTCTCCGATTTTCCTAACTCATGCGCTGACGCACGATCTCATAGGCAAGGACACCTGCTGCCACAGACGCATTCAGGGAGTCAATATCTCCCTTCATCGGAATGGCTGCAGTCATATCACAGGTCTCTTTTACCAGACGTCCAACACCTTCGCCTTCGTTTCCGATCACCAGACCAATCGGTCCTTTCAGATTCACGCGATACATCACATCCCCATTCATATCTGCACAGACGAACCAGAGTCCCTTTTCTTTCAGTTCTTCCATGGTTTTCACCAGATTGGTAACTTTTGCTACCGGTGTGTAATTCAGCGCACCTGCTGATGTCTTTGCAACGGTTGCAGTAAGACCTGCTGCGCGGTGCTTCGGAATGATCACACCATGCGCACCTGCAAGATTGGCAGTACGGATGATCGCGCCGAGATTATGTGGATCCTCAATATTGTCCAGAAGGATCAGAAAAGGATCTTCCCCTTTCTGTTTTGCAAGCTCCAGCATATCTTCCACCTGCGCATACTCGTAAGCCGCTGCCTGTGCAATGACCCCCTGATGTCTTCCGGTCTCTGAAATCTGGTTCAGACGTTCTTTGGTTACAAAATTCAGGATCGTATCATGCTTTTTTGCTTCTCTTACGATACTTCTGATCGGTCCGTCCTGACATCCGTCAAGAATATATACTTTGTCAATCGGTTTCCCGGAGCGAAATGCTTCCATTACTGCATTTCTTCCCTCGATCTGCTGACTGTTCATCTTTTTTTCTTCCATTCTATTTCTCCTGCTTCTTTTCTTCTTCGCATTCGCTTAAGTGATCCAGACCGATCTTGATCAGATCTGCCATTCTTTTCCATTCTCTTTTCAGGTAAAGCCATCCCATCAACGCTTCAAATCCGGTTGCACGTCGGTAATCGGTCAGTGACTGGTTCTTTGCCGGCGATACTGATTTAGCATTTCGGCCTCTTCTGTAAACAGCATGCTCTTCTTCAGTAAGCAATGGCTGAAGGACACGCATCATCTCTGACTGGGCAGACGCCTGCACCATACTGCTTGTCTCCTGATGTAATTTTTTTACCTGTTTATTTCCTTCGCTGATCACCTTTGTCTTGATGATCAGATCATAAATGCTGTCCCCTATATAAGCCAGGGTAAGAGGTGAATAGCCTTCCGGCTCCACCTCTTTCATCTCAAGCACTTCTTTTATATAGTCAGCAATTTCAAATTCTACGCTTTTTTCCATTGTACTCCTTCTCTGGTATCCTTCAGGATAATTCCCTTTTCCAGAAGCTCGTCACGGATCGCATCGGCTCTTGCAAAATCTTTTGCTTTTCTTGCTGCCTGACGCTCTTCGATCAATTTCTCAATATCTGCATCCAGAAGTTCTTCCTTCTTATCCAGGATCAGTCCCAGAACATCACCGAGTTTTACGATTCTGTCCAGTAATCCCCGGAGATATTCCTTTGAGCTTTCTGCTGTCGCAGTGGTATTTGCATATTTTACAAGTTCAAAGATTGCTGCGATTGCGTCTGCTGTATTGAAATCATCATCCATTGCTTTTTCAAATTCTTCTACATATGCATCAGTTTTTGAAAATGCTTCTTTTTCTTCGGCACTCATCTCTTCTGCTGCCACTGAAGCGATAAGATGTTTCAGATTATCGGTTGCATTGAGAATTCTCTCCAGACCGTTCTTGGATGCTTCCATCAGCTCTGCACTGAAGTTCAGCGGGCTTCTGTAATGTGCGCTCAGCATGAAGAAACGAAGCACCTGGAGATCATACTGCTCGCTGATCTCTCTTACCGTACGGAAGTTTCCGAGTGATTTTGACATCTTGCGGTTGTCAATGTTCAGGAATGCATTGTGCATCCAGTATCTTGCAAATTCTTTACCGTTAGCGGCTTCACTCTGTGCGATTTCATTTTCATGATGTGGGAATATCAGATCTTCTCCACCTGCATGGATATCAATCTGTTCACCAAGATATTTCCTCGACATCACAGAACACTCAATATGCCATCCCGGACGTCCATCTGACCAAGGTGACTTCCAGAAAGGTTCTCCTTCTTTTTTCGGCTTCCAGAGTACGAAATCCAGCGGATCTTCTTTTTCATCCTCACCGCTTACCAGAAGAGAACGTCCACCGGAACGGAGATCATCCAGATTCTTGTGGGATAATTTTCCATAGTCTTTGAATTTTCTTGTGCTGAAATAAACGGTCCCGTTCTTTTCATAAGCATAACCCTTGTCGATCAGTTCAGAGATCATCTCTACCATACCGCAGATCTCCTCTGTAGCAAGCGGATGCTTGGTTGCAGGTTTTACATTCATTCCTGCCATATCTTTTTTGCACTCTGCAATATAGCGCTGTGAAATTTCCTGCGCGGATACCTGTTCTTCAATTGCCTTTTTGATGATCTTGTCATCCACATCTGTGAAGTTCGATACATAATTGACATCGTATCCTTTGTATTCAAAATAACGGCGGACGGTATCAAATACGATCATCGGTCTTGCATTACCGATATGGATGTAATTGTATACGGTCGGTCCGCAGACATACATTCTTACCTTTCCTTCTTCCAGAGGAACGAATTCTTCTTTCTTTTTCGTAAGTGTGTTAAATACTTTCATAAAGCTACTCCTTCTTTTTTCTATGCTTCCTCGATTATTTTTTCTTTCGCGAGTTTTTCTTTCAATGCTTTCAGCTCTTTCTTCAGACGGATATTGTCAGTCTGAAGCTGACGGATATCATTCAATACCGGATCTGGCAGATGGATCTGATCCAGGTCAGCACTCGGAACTTTCTGGTCACCCATGCGTACAATTCTTCCCGGGACACCGACAACGGTACAGTTCGGAGGTACTTCCTCGATAACAACAGATCCTGCTCCGATCTTGGAATTCTTTCCGATCGTAAAGGAACCGATGACCTTCGCACCGGCACTGACCATGACGTTGTCTTCCAGCGTTGGATGGCGCTTGCCCTGCTCTTTTCCTGTACCACCCAGGGTTACCCCCTGATACAGTGTAATATTATCGCCCAGGATTGCAGTCTCGCCGATGATAACGCCGCTTCCATGGTCGATGAAAAGTCCTTTTCCAATGGTTGCTCCCGGATGGATCTCGATTCCTGTTTTTCTTACACCACGCTGCGATACCCAGCGCGCCAGAAAATAATGCTTTTTCAGATACAGCTTATGTGCAATCCTGTAATGAAGCATTACCTTAAAACTTGGATACAGAAGTACTTCTATATCCGATTTGATTGCCGGATCTCGTTCTTTTACTACTTTGATTTCTTCTTTGATATAGGAAATAACTCCCATTTCATTCACCTCTGATTTGGAATTTCCTGTGAAATTAAAAAACTCCGTCTCAAAAAGAGACGAAGTTTCCGCGGTTCCACTCTAAATTAAAAGCAGTTATCCTGCTTTTCTCTCACGGCCTGTAACGTCTGCCACACGTACCCGGCTACTTGTAAAATCTTCACTTTCACGTTCGCCCGGTCAACTCCCGAATGCACTTCATCATCCCTGCTCCCGGATCTGCTTTCAGCCGATGACAGATCCTCTCTGATGGAACTCTGAGGATAACTACTCTTTTCGTTCTCCGTCTTTTCAGTTTTATTCATATCTAGTACATATAGTATGCGATTTTTTCTTTTTTGTCAACCCGCTTATCAGACAATCTCGTTGATAAAAACAGGAGAAAACGGCATCAATTTACTGATTTCTTCTTTGAATTCTGCTGAAAAGATCTCCTTTTCTTCCTCTTCAATCTTTTCCAGCTCTTTATAGCCAAATACAATCGATGTAAGCGCATCAATACTGATCTTCTGCACAGCATCATCTTTGCCTGTGTGTGCTGTCCTTGTCCGGACTACAAGATGTTCTTTATTGCCTTTTAGCATAAACAGACGGTTATTCTCCCGGATAACCGGATCATACAAAACAAACTCCAGATCCATCTCTTCTTTGCACACCATTGCAGACAGAAGATTTTCTACATTCAAAATCCGCGCCATGATCAAAGGTTTTTTCTTTTCTTCTTTTTGGAGGATGACTCCTGCCTTATCAAAAATATCTTCATATCCCTTCCGGATCAATGGTTCTCTTACTGCAAACCCGTCTTCTTCATCAAAAACAAGAATTCCTCGCATCTCTCCATCCTGCTCTGCGATCAGGATTCCGCCTTTTTCACTTTCCTGTTCCTTCAAAAGGCGCATATAATAAGCTGCATCCCGTTTGGTATATACCTGTATTTTCTGTTTTTCCAGAACTTCTTCCGCAAAATCCCCCAGCTTTTTACAGTCTTTTTCCTCTGCCTTTCTAAGTCTCACGCCGGAATCGTTCTGCAATTCCACGATCTTCTGTATTGTCAGTTCTTCCCCGTCTGTTCCTTTTGCACTCCACACATCGGCTGCATAAATAAACCGGTAATTATGTGGATAGTAAATTTTCTCACTTGCGGGCATCAGGAAAAAGAATGGCATTTTTTGCTGATACAGATCTCTTGCTGTCTTGCTTAATAATTCTGCCATATAACCTCTGTGCCGATAAAGAGGCTCTGTTGCAACTGCAACAATGTATCTGCTCTCTACTGCCTTTTTCCCCATCTGTATTACATAAGGATTCAGCTGCATCATCGCCCGGATATCGTGATCTGTCTCGATCACATAGATTTCGTTATTCTTCGTCTTTTCTGTGTAATAATAGTCCAGAAATTCTTTCGTATCTTCTGTAAATACCTGTTCCCACAGTGTTCTTGTAAGCCCACGTTCTTCCGGCTTCAGTTTTTTCAGTATCTTCATTTTACTTTTTCGCCGTGCCTTTCTATTCAGACTTGATCTACATCTGTCTTGCTGCACAACCTCCACAGCCTGCGCAGCCACCTGCAGGTGCTGCTACGTCTACACTGCTGAAATTAGTCAGCTTTTCGATTGCACAGATTGCCTGGGAAGAAATTCCTTCCCCACTTCCGGTAAATCCAAGACCTTCTTCCGTCGTTGCCTTGACATTTACCTGATTCGTTTCAATATGCAGTGCTTCTGCAATATTCTTTTCCATCTGCTCGATATGTGGGCGCATCTTCGGTCTCTGCGCAATGATCGTCGCATCAATATTCTCAATTACATACATACGATCATCCAGCAGCTTTCCTACATGCTCCAGAAGCTTAATACTGGAAATTCCTTTGTATGCAGGATCTGTATCCGGAAAATGCTTTCCAATATCTCCAAGTGATGCCGCCCCAAGCAGGGCATCCATGATCGCATGCAGAAGTACGTCTGCATCCGAATGTCCAAGAAGCCCCTTTTCGTATGGGATCTCCACCCCACCAAGAATCAGCTTTCTTCCTTCTGTCAGTTTATGAACATCATATCCCATTCCAACACGCATCTTCTACACTTCTCCTTCCTGTCTGGCATCTGCTTTTTTGTCGCTGCTCTTTTCTTCCGGCACATCTTCTGCTTTCTTATCTTCTTTGTCCTCCACAGTTTTCTTTTCTTCGTCTTTTACCGCTTCTGTATCATCTTCTGCTTTCTTTTTCTCTTTTTCACCGTCTTCCGCTTTTTCTTCAGCAGCTGTTTCTTTCCTTTCCTCTTTATCCGCAGACTTCTCTTCTTTTGTATCAGCTCCTACATGAACGTCTGCAACTCCTTTCCCTGAAGAAACCTTTTTTACCGCTTCTTCGCCATCTTCGTTTTCTTCTGCCCCTTCAGTTGTACCCTGAATTTCTGCCTTTGTCTCTTTTACGATTGTTCTTATATTCCAGATAATCGTAGCCAGTCCAAACAGTGCAAAAAATACTCCGACCAGAATAAAAAGGATCTGGTTTTTCGGTTCTCCGACAATTGTGTCCTTCACAAGTGATATGCCGGTATATACCAGATATGCGCCGATTGCAGCCATGATGATCTGCTTTGTCTTAGATGTCATATGAAAATTCCTCCGTTTTGTCGTAATCTAGGGATATTTTATCACATCTTGGGGGGATTGCATAGGTTTTGTTGGGAGACAGACGAAATGGAGCGGGTTCAGAGGAGACGCAGGAGGAGAAAACGGCAGCGCTTGGGAGCGACTGCCTGGGAAATGTTGAGTTTAAGCACCTATGCAATTGGGGATTTATCAATGGCTTTTGTATTGGAGGGGTACTTTGTTGGGAAATTTTAAGGCAATGGATCGCTTGTAGTTTAATATTTGTGAATTTTATAGTTTGAGTATAAAAGTTGGAATATGGCAAATGATATTCAGCGTTTTCATGAATGATAATATAGATATAACGCAAAAAGAAGCCCCACACAAGGACTCCTTCTTGTAGTAGCGGGAACTGGATTTGAACCAGCGACACCGCGGGTATGAACCGCGTGCTCTAGCCAACTGAGCTATCCCGCCATATAATATGTTTTTGTGCCAGCTCTTCAGAGCCGTGTGCATCGCACGAAGTGCTCGTCACATTTCGCGTTCAATGTTTTCGACTTTAAAAAACTTTCTCGCGAAATGGGACCAATAGGGCTCGAACCTATGACCCTCTGCTTGTAAGGCAGATGCTCTCCCAGCTGAGCTATGATCCCATATGTTCGTCCGTTTTACAACCGACTTCGTTATTATACAATTATCTACTTCTAAATGTCAACTATTTTTTTCATTTTTTTGTTTTATTTTTACCATTTTTCATTCGATACCATTGAACAGACAAGCGCCGGAAAAAGAATCGTTTGGATTCTTTTTCCAGCGACCGCCCACACAACCTATATCATTCAACATTTTCGCATAAATCAGAAAAATCTCCGGATTGCTCCGAAGATCTTTCTGATTATATTTTACATAGAGGATATGTCTTATACAATTCCCTGAGCCTGCATTGCGTCTACAACTTTTTCAAATCCGGCAATGTTAGCACCTACTACATAGTTTCCTTCTGCTCCATAACGTTTTGCTGCGTCTGCTGCGTTATGGCAGATATTTACCATGATGTTCTGAAGTTTTGCATCAACTTCTTCGAATGTCCAGCTGAGACGTTCGCTGTTCTGTGACATCTCAAGTGCTGATGTAGCAACACCACCTGCATTAGAAGCTTTACCAGGTGCGAATATTACACCGTTCTCCTGCAGATACTGTGTAGCTTCCAGTGTGGTAGGCATGTTAGCTCCTTCTGCTACTGCAATGCATCCGTTTGCAACAAGCTGTTTTGCATCTTCAAGATGAAGTTCGTTCTGTGTTGCGCAAGGAAGAGCGATATCAACTTTTACTGACCATACACCGCGTCCTTCATGATATTCTGAATTTGGACGGTAATTCTTGTATTCTGTAAGTCTTGCTCTCTTCACTTCTTTGATTTCTTTCAGTGCTGCAACATCGATTCCTTCCGGATCATAAACCCATCCTGTAGAGTCGCTGCATGTTACAACTTTTGCACCCAGCTGCTGTGCTTTTTCAATTGCGTAAATAGCAACGTTACCGGCTCCGGAAACAGCAACTGTCTTGCCAGCGATGTCTTTTCCTGCAAGTTTGAGCATTTCGCGTGTAAAATACAGAAGTCCGTATCCTGTAGCTTCTGTACGTGCAAGGGATCCACCATAGCTGAGTCCTTTACCTGTAAGAACACCTTCTGATAATCCACGGATTCTCTTGTACTGTCCGTACATATATCCGATCTCTCTTGCACCTGTTCCGATATCTCCGGCCGGTACATCTGTGTCTGCTCCGATATATTTGCAAAGCTCTGTCATAAAGCTCTGGCAGAATGCCATAACTTCACGATCTGATTTTCCTTTCGGATCGAAATCTGATCCACCTTTACCTCCACCGATCGGAAGACCTGTCAGAGAGTTTTTGAAGATCTGTTCGAATCCAAGGAATTTGATAATTCCGATATTTACTGAAGGATGAAGACGCAATCCTCCTTTATATGGTCCAATTGCACTGTTAAACTGTACACGGTATCCTGTATTAACCTGAACCTGACCTTTATCATCTACCCACGGTACGCGGAATTTGATCTGTCTTTCCGGCTCAACGAGTCTTTCAAGAAGAGCGTCTCTTCTGTATTCTTCTTCATGAGCTTCTACAACTGCACGAAGAGATTCCAGAACCTCTTTTACTGCCTGATGAAATTCTGGTTCATCTGGGTTTTTCTTTACTACAAGTTCAATTACTTCATCAACATAAGACATACTACTCAATACCTCCTGAATGTTCTTTTACAAAAATGTGACTTTGCACACTTCCTTGCTAAAAAAAGAGGGACAAACAAATGTCTGTCCCTCCGGAACACCTTTGTTCTTTAACAGAGTAAAGCATTCAGGCGCCTGTGTCAAGATTTTTTTGCATATTTTTCAATTTTTATGAATTTCCACTACATTTTTGTTTCAAATACAGCTGATTTTCATTTTTTTTCTTGATACTTCTTCTCTTTTTTGCAAGTTCGTGTAGACAATCTTGCATTTTCGTCTCATTCGAAGCATTTTATTCCAGATTTCCCGTCTTATTTGAAATATTTCACACCAGATTCAAAGATCTTCATATCCTGTTCACCATAAATATTGATTGCCACGGAATCTGCACGACGTTCTGAATGTGCCATCTTACCAAGCACACGGCCATCCGGACTTGTGATACCTTCAATTGCGCGATAAGAGCCATTGACGTTCCATTCTTCGTCCATAGATACATTTCCGTCAAGGTCACAGTACTGTGTTGCAACCTGTCCGTTTGCAAAGAGCTTGTCAAGCCATTCTTCACTTGCAACAAAACGTCCCTCTCCGTGGGATGCCGGATTGGTATAAACTCCGCCAAGCTCTGCCCCCTGCAGCCATGGTGACTTGTTGGTAACAACTTTCGTGTAAACCATCTTGGAAATATGGCGTCCGATAGTATTGTAGGTCAGTGTCGGAGAATCCGGTGTCTGTCCCACAACTTCTCCGTAAGGAACCAGACCAAGTTTAACCAGTGTCTGGAATCCGTTACAGATACCAAGTACAAGACCATCTCTTTCGTTCAGAAGTTTTTCTACTGCTTCTTTGAGTTTTGCATTCTGGAATGCAGTTGCAAAGAATTTTGCTGAACCATCCGGTTCGTCACCGGCTGAGAATCCGCCCGGGAACATGATGATCTGGGATTTTGCAATTTCTTTTTCAAATGTATTCACAGAATCTACGATATCTGCTGCATCCATGTTACGGAATACTTTTGTGATGACCTTTGCACCTGCTCTTTCAAATGCTTTTGCACTGTCATACTCACAGTTTGTTCCCGGGAATACCGGAATAAATACAGTCGGCTGTGCAATCTTGTGTCCGCAGATCACAATGTCTTTTGTATCATACAGCGGAGATTCTACCTTTTCGTCAGAAGCTTCGTCAGATACCGTACGGAATACCTGTTCCAGAGTTCCTGTCCATGCATCTTCTGCTTCTTTCAGTGTGATTTCTGTATTTCCAAATGCGAATTTCGCATCATCTGTCACTTCACCGATCACAGTGTAAGAAATGGAGAGTTCCCCAACCTTGTCTGCCGGAACTTCTGCTACGATGTCACCGAATGCAGGTGCAAAAAGTTCTCTTGCATCCATGCTGTGTTCGATCTTCACACCCATTCCGTTACCGAATGCCATCTTGCTGACAGCTGCGATCACTCCATGGCGGTCAAGTGCGTAAGCCGATACGATCTTTCCGTTGTGGATATCATCAGCGAACTTACCGTACTGATCCATTACCTGTTCATATACCGGCAGCTCATATTCATCTTTTTCAATCTTCATCCATACAAGTTTATTACCTGCTTTTTTCAGTTCCGGAGTAATGATATCTCCTTCTTTGGCAATGTCAACTGCAAAGGATACCAGTGTCGGCGGTACATCGATATGTTCAAATGTTCCGGACATGCTGTCCTTTCCTCCGATTGACGGAAGTCCGTAAGCAATCTGTGCCTTATATGCACCAAGCAGTGCTGCAAATGGCTGACTCCATCTTTCCGGATCCTCTGTCATTCTGCGGAAATATTCCTGGAATGTAAAACGGATCTTGCTGTAATCTCCACCACAAGCCACGATCTTAGCCATAGACTCTGTGACAGCATAGACAGCTCCGTGATACGGACTCCAGCTTGACAGATACGGATCAAATCCATAACTCATCATCGTAACGGTATCGCATTTACCATGCATAACCGGAAGCTTTGCAACCATACTCTGCGTCTCTGTCATCTGGTATTTTCCACCGTGAGGCATGAAAACCGAGCCTGCTCCGATGGATCCGTCGAACATCTCAACCAGACCTTTCTGCGAGCATACATTCAGATCTTTCAGAGTATCCAGCCATTTTTCTTTTACATCGCCAACCTCAACCTGTTTCTTAAGGATGGTATCTTCTCTTGAAGGAATATCAACTTTAACCGTTGTCTCCTGGTGTGCACCGTTGGTGTTCAGGAAGGCACGGGAAATATTTACAATCTCTTTTCCTCTCCATGAAAGAACAAGTCTCGGATCTTCGGTAACAACTGCAACCTTTACCGCCTCCAGATTCTCTTCTTTTGCATAGCCAAGGAATTCATCTACATCCTTCGGATCTACCACAACAGCCATACGCTCCTGGGATTCAGAAATTGCAATCTCTGTTCCGTCAAGACCTGCATATTTTTTCGGTACTTTGTCCAGATTGATCTGAAGACCATCTGCAAGTTCTCCGATTGCAACAGATACTCCGCCTGCCCCGAAGTCATTACACTTCTTGATCAGCTTGCTGACTTCTTCTCTGCGGAACATTCTCTGGATTTTACGTTCGGTCGGCGCATTACCCTTCTGAACCTCAGCTCCACATGTCTCGATGGATTCTTCGGTATGAACTTTGGAAGAACCGGTTGCTCCACCACAGCCATCACGTCCGGTACGTCCGCCAAGAAGAATGATGATATCTCCCGGATCCGAATTTTCACGGATAACTGCACGTCTCGGAGCAGCACCCATAACCGCACCGATCTCCATTCTCTTTGCCACATAATCCGGATGATAGATCTCTTTTACCAGTCCGGTTGCAAGTCCGATCTGATTACCATATGAGCTGTATCCATGTGCTGCACTACGCACCAGTTTCTTCTGCGGCAGTTTTCCTTTCATCGTCTCTTTTACAGATACGGTCGGATCTGCTGCACCGGTTACACGCATTGCCTGGTATACATAAGTACGTCCTGACAGCGGGTCACGGATTGCTCCACCAAGGCAGGTAGCTGCACCACCAAATGGTTCGATCTCGGTCGGATGGTTGTGCGTCTCGTTCTTGAAGTTGACAAGCCACTCTTCTTCCACACCATCTACTTCAACCGGGACAACGATACTGCAGGCATTGATCTCATCGGATTCTTCCTGATCCTGAAGTTTGCCTTCTTTTTTCAGCTTCCGCATTGCCATCAGTGCAAGATCCATCAGGCATACAAATTTGTCTTCGCGTCCTTTAAAGATCTCACTGTGTGTCTGAAGGTATTCTTTATAAGTATCTTCCATCGGCTTTTTGTAATCGCCATCACCGAAGGATACTTCTGTAAGTTCTGTTGAGAATGTAGTATGACGGCAGTGGTCAGACCAGTAAGTATCCAGAACACGGATCTCTGTCATAGATGGATCTCTGTGTTCCTCCCCTTTGAAATAATTCTGGATGTGCTGGAAATCCTTGAATGTCATAGCAAGTCCAAGAGAACTGTATAACTCTTTCAGTTCCGCTTCCGGCATATCTTTGAATCCGTCAAAAATCTTTACATCTGCAGGTTCCTCGAATTTCGTAACCAGTGTCTCTGGTTTTTCAAGTCCTGTCTCTCTGGAATCTACCGGGTTGATGCAGTGTGCCTTGATAGCTTCCATCTCTTCTTCGCTGATCTCACCTTCGATCACATAAGTGGTCGCTGTCTTGATAACCGGCAGCTCATCCTCTTTGATAAACTGTACGCACTGAACAGCAGAATCTGCTCTCTGGTCAAACTGTCCAGGAAGAAATTCTACAGAAAAAATGTGGTCACTTTCTTCGCGCGGGAAGTCCTCTCTGTAAAGCACATCTACCGGTGGTTCTGCAAACACACCGTTGCATGCTCTTTCAAATGTTGCATCAGAAAGATTTTCCACATCATAGCGGATCAGTACACGTACATTCTTCACCGTCTTAATTCCAAGATAACTCTTCACCTCATGGCGAAGTTCTTTAGCCTGTACTGCAAATTCTGGTTTTTTCTCCACATATACACGTTTTACGCCCATAATTTCCTCCATTAGCTTTGGTAGTAATATTGAAACCGCATGCCTTGATCCGGCATAACGGCAGTTTCCTCGATTTTTATTTTACCACATCACCTTTTATAAGTACAATAAATATAACTAAATCTTTTTATAAGTATATCTTATTTATTACAATTACCGTGAATCGCATCTCTTATTTATCTTTTTCTGGACAATACTGCAGACAAAAGATACGATTAAAAACACAGCAAAAATACTTCCGATCCTCATCACCATATCATAGAAAAAGCCCTCCGGAAGCATCCGGATCATATAGTCTTCTGCCGGATCAAGGATCCATAAGTTATTGTTAAAGAAAATATGATGAAAGATCACGAAATATTTGTTAAAGTCTCTTGAGAACAGAAATCCTGCCACCGCGGTAAGTGCCAGAAATACCGCCAGCACCCGCTGATACATCTGCGGGATCAGTCTCTTCCAGTCTGCTTTCATAAGCACAAGTGCCGCCATTGAAAAAAGCAGTACGATGATCGCTCCCCTCCGGATTGCAAGTCCGCCAAGAAAAAGTCCCTGCACATCTGCCATATGAAGCCGGTCCTTCTCATTGAAAAAATCCTGTATATTTCCTTCCACTTCCGTCTCAATACTCAGTTTCTTCTCGTTGCCCCGCAAATAAGACATCATGAATTTTGTCACCTTCATGATATCCGGCATCTCCATATAAAGTTCATCCGCCACCTTATATTTTTCATATTCTTTTTCATAAAAATTCCAGTCTCCATATGCACCGATCTCAAAACTGCTGATCAGCAGGATCACGATCAGTGAAATACTCGGCAAAATCGCCAGGATTTTATGCAGCCATTTCTTTTTTGCCATCCTTTTTCTCCTTCTCTTTTTTGTCTATAGTTTAGCAACCCTGTCTTCATTTGTCAAAAATGGTTTTCTCTTGAAATTTTATTTTTTATCACTTATAATACTAATAGGTTTTATAAGGAGGACTAATAATGGATATCAACTATGAATTATATAAAGTATTTTATTATGTTGCAGACACACTCAGCTTTTCTGAGGCTTCCAAGCAGCTCTTTATTTCACAGTCCGCTGTCAGCCAGTCCATTAAAGCACTGGAAAAGAAACTGGATCAGGTTCTTTTCATCCGAAGCACAAAAAAAGTTCAGCTCACCCCGGAAGGCGAGATCCTTCTGCGTCATATCGAACCGGCGATCAATCTGATCAAGCGCGGGGAATCCCAGATCATGGAAACAGCCTCTACCGGCGGTCAGATCCGCATCGGTGCCAGCGACACCATCTGCCGGTATTTTCTGGTCCCTTATCTGGAACGTTTCCACAAAGCTTTCCCTAACGCACATATAAAAGTGACCAATGCCACTTCGATCAAGTGTACGGAACTTCTGGAGAACGGTCAGGTAGATCTCATTGTCGCTAACTATCCGAACGTTTACCTTGGCAGTCTTGCCTCCTTCCGAAAGATCCGTGATTTTCACGATGTCTTTATCGCAAACCAGTCCTTTGCGGAACTGCAGGGGAAAAAGCTTTCCCTCAAAGAACTGCAGCGTTATCCGATCATCATGCTGGACAGAAAAAGTACAACCAGTGAATTTCTGCATTCTCTCTTCCAGCAGCATCAGTTGGATCTGGTTCCTGAAATCGAGCTGAGCAGTAACGATCTTCTGATCGATCTCGCACGGATCGGACTTGGCATCGCTTTTATTCCGGACTACTGTGTACCAAAGAATTCCGACCAGCTCTTTGTCGTCCAGACCGAAGAACAACTTCCAAAGCGTCAGCTGGTTGCCGCATGGAACGGACATGTTCCGGTTTCCCGCGCGACACAGGCATTTCTGGATTACTTTAATGCATAAAAAGTTTCTTAATTATCCGTCTGTTTTTCCCAGAACAGACGGATTTTTTCTTCCACAATGTCTAACCGGCATCTTTCACAGTCCGCCCATTCTTTCGGGAAAATCTCTTTCCCCTTCTCCCTCTGAAAACGCTCATCCAGAAGAAGTATCACTCCGCGGTCATCCTCTGTGCGGATCACCCTTCCTGCCGCCTGCAAAACCTTGTTCATCCCCGGATACCGGTAAGCATAGTCAAATCCGTAAAGTCCCTTCTGGTCAAAATAGCTTTTCAGGATTTCCCGCTCATTGCACACCTGCGGCAGCCCTGTTCCGATGATCAGTGTCCCGATCAGCTTCTCATTTGTCAGATCGATTCCTTCTGAGAAAATCCCGCCAAGAACTCCAAAACCGATCAGACTTTTCTCTCTTCCCATTTCAAATGCACGCAGGAAATTTTCCCGTTCTTCTTCATCCATGTGCTTCTGCTGAATAACCAGTTCCATCTCTTCTTCATCTGATGCAAGAAGCTGTGTAAATTCCTGATACACATCTTCCATAAACCGGTAAGACGGGAAAAAGATCAGATAATTCCCCATTTTTGCTTTCACTACCCGGAAAATGTATGTCGCATATCGTTGATACATTTCCCTGGAACGCATGGTGTAACGGGTACTCACATCCACACCATTCATAAGCAGTCTCTTCTTTGTATCAAACGAAGAATCAATGTAGACCGCATAGTTGTCTTTTTCCGTACTCAGAAGTCTTTTGTAATACTGGATTGGCAGAAGTGTTGCCGAAAAGAATACAGCACTGTTCCCCTTATCCAGACATTTCTGCAGATTTGCCGCCGGGTTAACACAAAACAACTTCAGAACAAATCTTCCATTCTCCTGATACTCCGTATAGATGACATAGTTCTCATCCAACCCATCATATATATTCAGGAAAGACCTCACTTGAAAATAAAAATCCAATACGGTTTCCCGGACTTCTTTATCCACACATTCCTCGAGATACCGGTCTGTCTCAGATAGTACATTCATAAGCTGGATTCCAAAATGCGAAATATTGTCCAGCACCTTATAGTTTTCACACTCTTTTTTCATTGCCAGAAGAATCTTATTGCATGCCTCCAGTCTTTTTGCAAACCGCGGTGCTTCTCCCTTTACCAGTTTCTTCACCGAAAGAAAGTCCTCCTTGCATAACTCTGCACTGTACATCTGCCGTCCACGTTCTACCAGATTGTGTGCCTCATCGATCAGAAACAAATATCCTCCAGCGCCACCTTCTGCAAAGAAACGCCTGAGCCGGGCATCCGGGTCAAACACATAATTATAATCGCAGATCACACCATCCACCCAGGTCGACACATCCAGTGCCATTTCAAATGGGCAGACCTTATGCTTTCTTGCCTGCGCTTCCAACACTTCCCGGCTCATCACATCTTCCTGCATCAAAAGCTCATAGACCGCGTCATTTACCCGGTCAAAATGCCCTTTGGCATATGGGCAGTCATCCGGATTACAGCTTGTCTCCTCACAGAAACAGATTTTTTCTTTTGCCGTTAAAGTGATCACCTTGAACTTCAGATTCTGTTCCCGTAAGGTTTCGAATGCCTGCTCCGCCACCGTCCGGGTGATTGTCTTTGCCGTCAGATAAAAAATCTTCTCACCCAGTTCTTCTCCAACCGCTTTCACTGCCGGAAATACCGTTGAAATCGTCTTCCCCACTCCGGTTGGTGCCTGGATGAACAACTTTTTCTTCCGAAGAATCGTCCGGTAAACAGATACCGCAAGCTCTCTCTGCCCTTTACGATATGGAAACGGAAATTCAATCCCTTTAATAGATGCATTTCTTGCCTTTCTCCATTCAATCTGGAACTTTGCCCATTTTTCATACTGTCGAATCACTTCATCGAACCAGACTTTCAGTTCGTTACTCTGATAAGAATACTGAAACCTTTTCACCTCTTCCGTCTCCATCTGGCAATAGGTCATCTGTACCCCGATCTCATCCGCCCCTTCCTGTTCTGCTACCATGCTGGCATAACATTTTGCCTGTGCCAGATGAATGCCTGCCGGTTCCTGCACCCGGTCAAGTTCCCGCAGAACACCCTTGATCTCATCTACCATGACCTGCTCTTTTGTATGAATCAGTCCGTCGGCACGTCCTTCTATTTTCAAAGTAAACCCATCACAGACGATCTCTGTCTTAAGAGGTACCTCCGCCTGATAATCCGATCCCATCTGTCTCTGGATCTTCCGGTGAATCCGACTTCCCATCTGCATATTCTCCGGATCTTGTCCGCCTCCTGTTCGATTGTCAATATCCCCTTCTCTTAAAATAAACTCCACAAGGTTTCGCACCGAAATCCGGATCACCGGGAGATTCTCGTCCATGTTCTTTCTGCCTCCGCTTTTTGCTACTTGTTATCATACCATAAACACATGTTCCTTGCCAATTGTATCCGTCCTGTCATGATATGACTTTTCACATTTTCCGTGCTTCTATAGCTAAAAAGCCCCGGCGATCATCACCTCGCCGGAGCTTTCTTCTTAATTGAACTTGTCAATGATGTTTTTAAGATACTGGTTGTCTGCCTCATAGAACTTCTCCTGTTCTACAATCTCGGCAAGTTTCGGATCGATCGGCATCTTTCCGAGTACTTCTACCCCAAGTTTTTCTGCAATCTCGTCAATGTGGCTTTCCCCAAATACAGATATTTTCTTTCCACAGTCCGGACATTCCAGATAACTGTAGTTTTCCACCAGTCCGAGAACCGGTATGTTCATCTTCTTTGCCATATTGTAAGCTTTCTCTACGATCATCTGTACCAGATCCTGTGGCGAAGTCACGATCACAACGCCGTCTACCGGAAGCGACTGGAATACCGTAAGAGGAACATCCCCTGTTCCCGGTGGCATATCAACAAATAAGAAATCCAGATCTCCCCACATTACATCAGTCCAGAACTGGGTTACTACTCCTGCGATCACCGGTCCTCTCCAGATAACAGGATCTGATTCGTGTTCCAGAAGCAGATTGACCGACATGATCTTTGTGCCGTCTTTTGCAACGCACGGGAACATTCCCGCCTCGCTTCCGACTGCACTTCCATGCACTCCATACATCTTCGGGATAGATGGTCCTGTGATATCCGCATCCAGAATACCAACTGAATATCCCTGCTGTACCATCATACGTGCAAGAGATGCTGTCACCATTGATTTGCCGACTCCACCTTTACCGCTGACTACTCCAATTACTTTTTTTACCTGTGAATACGGATTTGCCGGTGCTTTCAGATCTTTCTTCGCACTGCTGCATGAACCCGCATGTGCACAGGAAGAACATGATTCCGGCGAACATCCGCTGCTTTTTTCTTCTGCCATAATGCCAAACCTCCTACTTTTTCAGGATATCTCTCTATCCTATTCTTCCACTGCTGCGATCACTTCAATTTCGCAAAGAAGGTTCTTCGGAAGTGTCTTAACAGCAACACAGCTTCTGGCTGGTTTTGATGTGAAATATTTTGCATAAACTTCGTTAAATGCGGAAAAATCTCCCATATCAGCAAGGAAACAGGTTGTCTTTAATACTTTGTCAAAAGAAGTTCCTGCTTCTTCAAGGATTGCTCCGATGTTCTTGCATACCTGGTCAGCCTGTCCTTCGATAGTATCAGCTTCTACAGTATCTGTAGCCGGATTGATCGCAATCTGTCCTGCCGAATAAAGAATTCCCCCATGTACATAGCCCTGGGAATATGGTCCAAGTGCTTTTGGTGCTTTTTCTGTTGATACTAATCTCATGTTGCAAATCTCCTTTTCAAATATATTCTTTCTCTAGCATATCACATCTACCTCAAAATTCCAAATTTATTTTCGCATACAATGTTATGCCAGCTCTGCTTTTTCTCTCGTCACATTCTGAATCCATTTATAGCTTCGGTAGCGCATGACTGTGATCGGTACTTTGATCACCTCATCACTCATCAGAAGGATATAAACAACCTGCACCGGCGCATGAAAGACAAAGGCAGCGATCATACCCAGCAGAATAGAGCATCCCCACATGGTAGACACATCCAGGATCAGACCAAACCTGGTATCTCCTCCTGCCCGGAATACACCCACCACAAGGGTCGTATTGATCGCCTGGCAGAGTGTAAAGTAAGACATAACAAAAAACATAAAATAAAGATACCCCTGCGCTTCCTGTGAGAGTGTCATCACATGATTTGCAATCGGAGCAGCTATCAGAATGATGCCGCCTCCTACCGCACCGGTAATAATACTCAGCCACAAAAATCTTTTTCCATACTCTTTTGCCAGATGAAACTCTTTTGCACCGATGGTCTTACCAAGATAAATGGCAGTCGCATTGGATACACCAAAGGCAACCACCGTTGCCAGCTGTCTTGCGACCTGAGCAACAGAATTTGCTGCCACCGCAGCACTTCCCAGATGACCGATCACTGCTGTATTCGCAGTAGAACCAAGTCCCCACATCATTTCATTCAAGATCACCGGACTCGCATAAATCAGAAAGTCTTTTAGAAGCACCTTGTCGATCTTACGCATATAGACCGGGTGAAATCTAACGTCATGGTTTTTTACTTTTGCATACCAGATTACAATGATAAGTTCTACGATCCTTGCTGTCAGAGTTCCGATTGCCGCACCCATAATTCCCATCTTCGGTAAACCAAATAAGCCAAAAATAAGAAGCGCATTTACCAGGACATTACAAATTAGTGACGCGCTGTAGACAACCGTTGCAATCACAACCTGCTCGATACTCCGCATAATGTAAAGATAGACCTGCGTTGCCGCCATCAGGACATAGGAAAGCGCCACGATCCGCAAATATTTCACACCTTCTGCGATCACGGCCGGGTCACTGGTATAGATATGAAGCAGCACTTCCGGAATGATTTCCGCAACAATGGTAAAAAGAGCTGCACAGCTGACACCGATGGTCATTCCCATTCCAAGGATTTTTTCAATCGTCTGTGTATCTTTCTTTCCCCAGTACTGTGCGGTCAAAACCGTTGCACCTGATGTTGTACCGAAAAGGATCAGTGTCATGACAAACTGTATCTGCCCTGCAAGGGATGCACCTGAAAGAACTTTTTCGCTGACTCTTCCAAGCATCAGCACGTCTGCCGCCGTCACACCCACATTGATCAGATTCTGAAGTGCCATTGGGATTACAAGTGCGAACACTTGTCTGTAAAATTTTCTCTTATTTATTTCCATCTTATTTTCCTGCTGCTTTCCGAAAAATCTGGTATACATCTTCGGCAGTAAGTTCTTTGATTTTTGAAAGTTTTACGGTATCATTTAATGTCGCCGCCATTGCAAGTTCCCGCAGATCTTCCTCTGATACTTCTCCGATCTCCAGTTCCTTTAAATTTGTCGGCATATGAATCTCACGGAAATATTCTACCGTCCGGCGAATTCCCTCTTTTGCGGCTTTCGCCACATCTTCTTCCTCTACGCCCCATACTTTTTTTGCGTAATGCGCAAATCTTTCTTCATCGTTTTTATAGACATATTCTGCCCAGGATCCCCAGACAGCTGAAAGGGTTGCACCATGCGCCTTATCATATTTTGCACCAAGTGCATGTCCGAGCTTATGTACAGAAAAATCTTTTGCTCTTCCGAGACCTGTCAGACCATTATGTGAAAGGCTTCCTGCCCACATGATTTCACTCATAGCATCGTAGTTTGTCGGATTCTCCAGACCTTTCTTTCCATTTTCAATCACAACCCGCAGAACTCCCTCTGCAATCTCATCTGTTATCTGATTTCTCGTATTTGGAATAAAATATCGCTCCAGTGTATGCATCATGATATCCACGATTCCGCACGCAATCTGATATTTTGGAAGCGTATAGGTAAGAACCGGATTCATAATCGCAAACTTCGGGCGGTTCAGGCTAGTGCTGATTCCTCCCTTTTTCTTTGTTTCTTCGTTTGTCAGAACTGCGGAATCGCTTGTTTCACTTCCTGCTGCCGCAATCGTAAGTACGCATCCTACCGGTGTCGATCTGGTAAGTATGATTTCACCTCCCCAGATTTCCTCCAGAGACCAGTCCGGGTTTGCCACACCATGGGCGATCGCCTTTGCTGTATCAATAGAACTTCCACCGCCTACTGCAAGAAGAAAATCCGCACCGAACTCAATTGCTTTCTCAACGCCTTCCTGTGCATATGCCATCCGGGGATTTGGCTTTACTCCGCCAAATTCCGCATAAGCAAGTCCTTCTTTTTCCAGTGCTTCTTCTATCTGCGCAAGAAGTCCGCTTTTTTTTACACTTCCACCGCCATATACGATAAATACACGGCTTCCGCCCCATTTCTTAACTTCTTTCCCAACTTCTGCCTGTGTGTTTTCTCCAAACAGGATTTCTGTCGGGGTATACTGTATAAATTTTTGCATTTTACCTCTCTCCTTAAAAAAATCCGAACCGTTCAATAAAGATTGCGGTTCGGACTAAATCTTTCAGTCTTATCTTATAACCATACTTTTCCGGTATGTTCGCCATTGATTACATAGTATACTGCATAATCTTCCGGTTTTACATAAAGCTCAATACTCTTGATCTCGGAAATTTTATGTTTCTGTTTTGTCCAGTCTTTTTTTACTGAAGCAATCATATCTTTTGTGTTTACTTCTTTTTCACCATACTGAAGAACAACTTCTGTTTTGATTTCTTTCTTTGCCGCAGATTTTTTTGCTGTTGTTTTTGGTGCTGCTTTCTTTACTTCTTTTGTAACTTTCTCTGCAGTTTTCTTCACTTCTTTTGCAGCTTTTTCAGCTGTTTCTTCTACTGTTTTTTTCACTTCTCCTGCAGCTTTTTTTACTTCCTGCGCTTTCTTTTCAACAGTAGCCTTTACTTCTTTCGGCTGTGCTTCTTTTTTAGCAGTTTCTTTTACTTCTTCTACTTTTTCGCTGACTTTATCTTCTGCTGCTTTAACTGCTGTTTTTACTTCTTCTTTAGTTTCTGCCGCTGCCTTTACCTCTGCTGCCTTTGTTTCTTTTATCTGTTTTTTCAGTGCCATATTGGTTTGCCCTCCTTAACCGCTAAGCCTTACTATTTTAAATCCGCAAAACTGACAATACGCTGTGTTATCATTTGCTCTTTGACATTATAGCATACTAAATGAAAAAAGTCACATTTTTTCATTTAATTTTACATGCCTCCGTGTTATACTATAAAAAGGACGAGAAAAGGAGGTACGTGTTATGGGTATTTTATTAGTAGCACTGATCGGTGTAGCAATCATCGCCACTGTCGTTGTTGCTTCTTTCACTGCCGTTCTCGGAGGTGTCATCGGAGGAGAACTGGAAGACGAAGAAGAATAGTAAAAAAGTGGCTGCGAAAAACTCAATCGGGTTTTTCGCAGCCACCTTTTTATTATTCTTCAAATGTTTCTTTTAACTTATCCATGAACCCTTTTTTCTTAGCTTTACCCTTCGATTCAGAAGCCGGCTCTTCCTGGTTCAGTGTATTTCCTGTCAACTGATCAAAATGTCTAAGCACTTCTTTGGCTTCCGGACTTAATTTTTCCGGGGTCTGAATAACCAGCGTCACATAATGATCACCTCTGACCTGAGGATTTCTCAAAGAAGGTACCCCTTTTCCTTTCAGGCGTACTTTTGTATCAGTCTTAGTTCCCGGTTTTACGGTATAGATCACATCACCATCAACCGTCTTGATTCGCACATCACCACCAAGTGCTGCCTGCGCAAACGAAATTGGTGCAGTTGAGAAAATATGAACATCCTGTCTCTGGAAGATTGGATGTCTGGAAACCGTAACTTCTACCAGAAGGTCTCCCCTCGGTCCGCCATTCATACCCGGTTCACCTTTCTCACGGATTCTTACGCTCTGACCATTGTCAATACCTGCCGGGATTGTGACTTTGATCTTCTTGCGGCTTGAAGTATAGCCTGTTCCACCACAGTCCGGACATTTCTCACGAATGATCTTACCCGTTCCATGACAGTCCGGACAGGTCTGCACATTCTGCACCGTTCCGAAGAACGACTGTGATGTATAAACAACCTGACCTTTTCCACCACATTTTGAACAGGTCTCCGGACTTGTTCCCGGTTTTGCTCCTGTTCCGTTACACTTTGTACATGGATCTTTCAGAACGATATCCAGTTCCTTCTCGCATCCAAAAATTGCTTCCTCAAATGTAATCCGGACACCTTTACGGATATTGGCGCCTTTCATCGGACCATTGTTCGCACGTCCGCCTCTTCTGCCACCGCCAAACAGATCACCGAAGATATCACCAAAAATATCACCAAAGTCTGCCCCGTTAAAATCAAAACCGCCATATCCACCGGCTCCGCCTGCACCGCCTTCAAACGCTGCATGACCAAACTGATCGTACTGACGCCGTTTGTCTGCATCACTCAGAACAGCATAGGCTTCAGAAGCCTCCTTGAACTTCTTTTCGGCTTCTGCATCTCCTGGATTCATATCCGGGTGATATTTTTTCGCCAAAGCTCTGTATGCTTTTTTCAGAGTCGCATCATCCGCATCTCGTGATACGCCCAGGATCTCATAATAATCCCTTTTTGCCTCTGCCATAATCCTACCTCACTTAGATATTTCTCAAAGTATTTTAATACAGAATGTACCCTGGCACATTCTCATGCCCGCGCCGGCTCTCTGCAACATCTTCTTTGCACATGCAGTTCACCTAACCGGAGGCTTTTTATGTCATAAAAAACTATTTTTATTTATGATACATGAAATCTGCAAGACGGTATAATGCCGCCTTGCAGTTTCTCATCTTATCTTACGGATTAAACTTCTTTGTAATCTCCGTCAACTACGTCATCTCCGTTAAATCCTTCCGGAGCCGGTCCTGCTTCTGGTGCAGGTCCAGCCTGTGATCCTGCCTGACCAGCCTGTGCGCCTGCCTGACCAGCCTGTGCGCCTGCCTGTTCGTAAACCTTTGTGAACAGTTTCTGAGCGCTTTCCATCAGTTTTTCTTTTCCTGCTTTGATTTCTGCAACCTGAGCATCTGTAAGTTCTTCTGTATTCGCTTTTGCAAGCAGATCTTTCAGAGCCTGTACGTCAGCTTCTACTGCTGCTTTGTCTGCTGCATCGATCTTATCTCCAACTTCGCCAAGTGCTTTTTCTGTCTGGAATACCATAGCGTCGGCATCGTTCTTAGCATCGATTGCTTCTTTACGTTTCTTATCCTGAGCTTCAAATTCTGCAGCTTCTTTTACAGCTTTGTCGATATCTGCATCAGACATATTAGATCCTGCTGTAATTGTGATGTGCTGTTCTTTTCCTGTTCCCAGATCTTTTGCAGATACATTTACGATACCGTTTGCATCAATATCGAATGTAACTTCGATCTGCGGGATTCCACGTGGAGCCGGCGGAATTCCATCCAGTCTGAACTGTCCGAGGGACTTGTTATCTCTTGCAAACTGTCTTTCACCCTGTACAACATTGATATCAACGGCTGTCTGGTTATCAGCTGCTGTAGAGAAGATCTGGCTCTTCTTTGTCGGGATTGTTGTGTTTCTCTCGATCAGTCTTGTAGCTACACCACCCATTGTTTCGATAGAAAGTGAAAGTGGAGTTACATCAAGAAGAAGGATGTCGCCTGCGCCTGCATCTCCTGCAAGCTTACCCCCCTGGATAGAAGCACCAAGTGCTACACATTCATCCGGGTTAAGAGATTTACTTGGTTCTTTTCCTGTCAGACGTTTTACTTCTTCCTGAACTGCCGGGATACGTGTAGATCCACCAACAAGAAGTACCTGACCTAAGTCTGCTGCTGTAAGTCCTGCATCAGAAAGTGCACGTCTTACCGGTTCCTGTGTCTTTTCTACAAGGTCACGTGTCAGTTCATCGAATTTAGCTCTTGTAAGAGTCATATCAAAATGCTTCGGTCCTTCAGCTGTTGCTGTGATGAACGGAAGGTTGATGTTTGTTGTTGTTGCAGAAGAAAGTTCTTTCTTTGCTTTTTCAGCTGCTTCTTTCAGTCTCTGAAGTGCCATTCTGTCTGTTGACAGGTCTACGCCTTCTTTTGCTTTGAAATCTGCAAGCATATAATCTGTGATCTTCTGGTCGAAGTCATCTCCACCAAGTCTGTTGTTACCAGCTGTAGAAAGAACTTCGATAACGCCGTCACCGATCTCGATAACAGATACATCAAATGTACCACCGCCAAGGTCGTATACCATGATCTTCTGTTCTTTTTCATTGTCAAGTCCATATGCAAGAGCTGCTGCTGTAGGCTCGTTGATGATACGTTTTACATCAAGGCCTGCAATCTTACCTGCATCTTTTGTAGCCTGACGCTGAGCATCGTTGAAGTAAGCCGGAACAGTGATAACTGCTTCCGTAACTTTTTCTCCAAGATATCCTTCTGCATCTGCTTTCAATTTCTGAAGGATCATAGCTGAAATTTCCTGTGGAGAATATTTCTTTCCATCGATGTCTACTTTATGATCTGTACCCATCTCACGCTTGATAGATGAGATTGTCTTTTCTGCATTTGTTACTGCCTGACGTTTTGCAGGTTCACCTACAAGACGTTCTCCTGTCTTTGTAAATGCTACTACAGATGGTGTAGTTCTTGCTCCTTCTGTATTTGCGATTACGACCGGCTGTCCACCTTCCATAACCGCTACACAACTGTTTGTTGTACCTAAGTCAATACCAATGATTTTGCCCATTATGAAGACCTCCTGTTAATATAATAAAAATTGTATTTTGCTTTGTTATTTATATAAAGTGTATCGTAAATGCGGTACACGGTATATCTTAGTTTGCTACCTTTACCATGCTGTGTCTTACGACTGAGTCACGGTACATATATCCTTTCTGGAATTCCTCGGCTACTACATTTTCACCAAGTTCTTCATCCTCCACATGCATCACTGCATTGTGGAAATTCGGATCGAATTCCTGACCAACTGCTTCGATCGGTTTTACTCCGATTCCTTCCAGTGTGCTCATCATTTGTTTATAGATCTTATCCATTCCATCTACGAACGGATCATCTTTCTTTTCTTCCGGTACGGACTGAAGTCCGCGTTCAAAGTTGTCTACAATCGGAAGAATTTTTTCTACAACATCTTTGGCTCCGATCTCATACATCGCTGACTTTTCTTTTTCAGTACGCTTTCTGTAATTATCGAACTCAGCCATGTGTCTCGTAAGTTTGTCTGTCAGATCTGCGATCTGCTCATCCTTTTTATCTTTTTTATTCTTCTTTTCAAACAGCTTCTTTTTCTTTGGTTCTTCAGCATCTTCGGAATTCGTCTCTTTACCAACAGCTTCTTCCTCTGTTGCTTCGGTTTCTTCCGCGTCTTCCGGTTCCTGCCCTTTTGCCTCCTGCTCTTTGGCTTCTGCCTCCGCAGCTTTCTTTGCTTCTTCCACTGCTTCTTTTACCATTTCTTCATTACTCATCTTTTTATCCAATGGTTCTTCCACCTTTCTTACTTCTTATTCGAGCTTTTTCGGCTCATCCCTGTGGAATATGTCATCCAGCTCTGCCATCAGTGTCTTAAGCGTCTTCATGACATGTTCATAATCCATTCGCTTCGGTCCGATGATTCCGATGGTTCCCTGCATGCCCTCGCCCAACTCATATGTTGCTGTGACTACGCTGCAGTCTTTCATGTTCTCCACATTCGATTCATCTCCGATGTATACCTGGATGTCTCTGTCTTCACCGCCGTTTGCCATTGACTTTGTTACCAGAGCGGCAAGCTGCTGCTTTTCTTCAAAAGCACTGATGATCTCCTGTGCGCTCTGCTTATCACTAAGCTCCGGATACTTGAAAATATTCGTCGCGCCACTGGTGTAAATCTCCATGTCGTCATCCAGCTGGATCACATTCGCTACTGCATCCAGGACACTGCTCATCACACCACTGTGGATCCCTGCCTGTTCTTTCAGTCTTGCGATCACTCCCAGATTGATCTGCTCTAGTGAAGTTCCGTTCAGCGAAGTATTCAGAAGCATATTCAGCTTCAATAGTGCTTCATTGCTGAGCGGCTCATCCAGTGTCACGATCTGGTTCTTTACAATGTTGCCTTCCATCACGATCACAACGATCAGCTGATGGTCATCAACCTGTGAAAGCTGGATAAATTTTAATTTGTTCCCGTTGTAAGTCGGAGTCGAAATCATCGTCGCATAATTCGTGTTGTTCGCAAGAACCTTTGCAACCTGCTTCAGAAGTTCTTCCATCTTGTCAGCCTTCTCAAGCATCTGACCTTTGATTTCGGTAATCTCCTGTTCTTTCTGGCTCATCAGCATATCCACATACCATCTGTAACCTTTATCCGACGGAATCCTTCCTGCTGATGTGTGAGGCTGCATGATATAACCAAGCTCTTCGAGATCTGCCATCTCATTCCGGATCGTTGCCGAACTTAAATTCAGATCCGTATACTTGGAAATCGTTCTGGATCCCACAGGCTCTCCGGTCTCAAGATAGTTCTTAATGATTGCATGTAAGATCTTCGTCTTCCGCTCACTAAGTTCCTGTATGGCTTCCATATGCTACCTCCTTTTTGTTATTAGCACTCGTTATGTCTGAGTGCTAACATTTTCTACGCTTATAAATGTACCACTTACTATTCACTTTGTCAACAGGGTTTATGATTTTTTTATTTTTAGTCCGGTTCCACCCGGATATGCTGTCGGATTCCAATTCAATCGGCAAACCATTCCGATGAGCCTCTGAAAGCGAACATTATGTCAGCAAAGGCTTCCATAATGTTCTGAGTCTCATCTCCATTGCCTCAAATGAATTGGAATCCGACAGCATATCCGGGTGGAACCTCACTCAAGCCTATAATAATCGACTTGATTTGGGCGCTTACAGGACATACTATAAAGGATTTACTTGCTTTTTTAACAATACTGTATTGCGTGGGGCGGGACTTAATGGCTGCGCCATTTTCGTCCGCAAATATTGGGATCGGACTGTTTGAAGATGATGTATTTTCTACTTCCTGGGATTAGGCTGTTTTGAGATGATGCATTTTCTACTTTCTGGGAGCTCCACACTTCCACTTAAACAACAACTGGCTGGAGCAACCGGTTTTTTCCGCACATCATCAGACTGGGGCATCCCGTCTGTATGTTTTCTGTCTTCCAGGAAGAGGGTGGGGAGTTTTGGAGGAAGGGAGCGGGGCGACCAGGCAGAAAAGAAGGGATTCCAATTCATTTGAGGCAATGTAGATGAGACTCAAATCATTGTGGAAGCCATTGCTGACACAATGATTGCTTTCGGAGGCTCATCGGAATGATTTGCCGATTGAATCGGAATCCCTTCTTTTCTGCCTGAACCGCCTGCTCCCTTCCTCCCAAACTCCCCACCCGACCGTCAAACCAAAAAATACACACCTCAGCCTCCCGGTCTGATGGTGTGCATTTCTTCTATTATATATAGTACATATCCTGACTGTATTCACTGTATTCCTGATATTTTTGTTCGAGGTCAGAGAGAAACAGATTCTCAAGAATATCCTGTAGTCCTCTGTTCAGACGTTCGATAACTTCACTCTGCACAGCCTGAGCCGCAGCTCTTCCGTTCTCGGCGCCTTCTACATCCTCTTCTTCGATGAGATAATCACCTTCCAGCGCACGTAATATTTCCGCAACCGAAATCTTTGTGGCAGGCTTCGCCAACAGGTATCCCCCCTGCGGTCCTTTCACGCTTTTAATGATTCCGGCTTTTCTGAGTGCCGCAAATACCTGTTCCAGATACTGCGGTGAAATACTGTTACGCTCTGCAATTGCTGCAAGTGCAACATGGGATTCTTTTGAGTATACGGTCAGGTCGATCAGTGCCCGAAGTCCGTATCTGCTTTTCTTTGAAAAATTCATATTCTACTCCGTGAAGAGCGGTGTGGAGTAATATCTGTCTCCGGTATCCGGAAGCAGTGCCACAATCGTCTTTCCTTTGTTTTCCGGACGTTTTGCAAGTTCGATCGCTCCATAAAGTGCGGCTCCCGAAGAAATTCCTACCAGGATTCCCTCTTTCTTTGCAAGCAGCTTTCCTGTTGCAAAAGCGTCATCATTTTCTACAGTAAATATTTCATCATATACAGTTGTGTTGAGTACGTCCGGTACAAATCCTGCTCCGATTCCCTGAATCTTGTGAGGACCACCTTTTCCTGTAGAAAGTACCGGTGAGCTTGCAGGCTCCAATGCAACGATCTTCACATCCGGATTCTGGGATTTCAGATATTCGCCGACACCGGTCAGTGTTCCACCTGTACCAACACCTGCGATAAACAGATCTACTTCTCCGTCTGTATCCTTCCAGATCTCTGGTCCGGTTGTCTTTCTGTGTACTTCCGGATTAGCCGGATTAACAAACTGTCCAGGGATATAGCTGCCCGGGATCTCTTTTGCAAGTTCATCTGCTTTTTCAATCGCACCCTTCATTCCCTTTGCGCCTTCTGTCAGAACAATCTCTGCTCCGTATGCTTTCAGGATGTTTCTTCTTTCTACACTCATTGTCTCCGGCATAGTAAGAATGATACGGTATCCTTTGACTGCTGCAATCGATGCAAGGCCGATTCCCGTATTTCCCGAAGTAGGCTCAATGATAACAGAACCTTCTTTTAATAATCCTTTTTCCTCAGCATCCTCGATCATTGCTTTGGCAATTCTGTCTTTTACACTTCCGGCCGGATTAAAATATTCCAGTTTCACAAGGATCCTTGCCTCTAATCCTAATTCTTCTTCAATATTTTTCACCTCTACAAGAGGAGTATTTCCAACAAGCTCTAAAGCACCATTATAAATTTTTGACATCGTAAGTTCTCCTTTCTTTCCTACTGTTTTGATAGGTTTAACTCGATGATGTCATTATATGCCTATAAAACCTATTTGTCAAGTATACTTTATATTTTTCTGATTTTCCAAATTTTACTCTTCCAGCAGAAACTCTACAAACACACTGTTGCTGACATCGATCCCCCGTTTTGTAAGCCATACTCTGTCATCATCTTGCTCAAGAAGTTTTAAGCTTTCCAGTTTGCAGATCGGTTCACCGTAAATATCCTCCAGACTTTTCCCAAAATACTCTGAAAATTCTTTTTTTGAGATTCCGTTCATTTTCCGCAGTCCAAGAAACATAAATTCCTCCATCTCCTCAGTTTCTGTCAGAAGCTCTGCCTGAAATTTGTTCCTGTAGGAATGTGCATACTCCCTTAACTGATCCGGGTTCGTGTAGCGACTCATTTTTCCTTCCAGCTTCCTGCATTTTCCAATCAGATCCCCGGGAACCAGAGATGCTGCACCAATTCCAAATCCCAGATACGGAATTCTCTCCCAATATCCCAGGTTGTGCCGGCAGGCATATCCCTCCTTAGCATAATTGGAAATCTCGTAACGGTGATATCCGTTCTTCTCCATCAGCATTTCCGTATCCCAGTACATCTGACGCTCCGCATCCTCATCCGGAAGCTTTGGTCCTTCTTTTGCCTCGTCTTCTACATATTTTTTATAGAAAGTTGTTCCCTCTTCCAAGATCAGACTATATGCAGAAATATGCTCCGGGGAAAGTGCCATTACCTGCTCCAGTGTACGCCTCCAGCTTTCCACCGTCTGCCCCGGAATTGCCGAGATCAGGTCTACATTGATATTTGAAAAACCATTGGCTCTCGCCAGATGATATGCTTCCCGAAATTCTTCATAAGTATGGATTCTTCCAAGCAGACGAAGTTCCTCATCATTGACCGACTGCAGACCGATACTCAGACGGTTCACCCCTGCCTGTCTGTACTTTCGCAGTTTTTCTTCCGTTACCGTTCCCGGATTCATTTCCATAGTGATCTCTGCGTCCTCATCCAACGTAAATATTTCCCTGACCGTATCCATCAGCCGCCCAATCTGCTCACCGGTAAGAAGAGATGGGGTTCCGCCTCCGAAAAAAATGGAAATCACCCTGTAATTCTGCACTGTATCCGGACAGTTTCTGATCTCGTCGACCAGCATTTTCACATATTCCTCTTTTTCCTTTTCTCCGGCCGGACCGGAAAGGAAATCACAATATGCACATTTTTTCACACAAAACGGAATATGAATATATAGTTCTAAAGGCTGCATCTGCTTTTCTCCTTTTCTGTGCAAAAGGCAGGAACCTTTCCCTCGGAAACCGCTCCTGCCTTTTTGTGTATACAATGAGCCAAGTGCAGATTTGTGCTTGCACAAGAATCTGTACTTGGCGAATGTACATCATCGAGCTGTTAAGCGAGATAGTGTACAAAGTATACGAATCGAGTAGGAGCCAGCCTGCTCGATTATCCTTTGTCTGTCTATTTGTCGTCCAGTTTTAATACACTCATAAATGCCTTCTGTGGAATTTCTACATTTCCAACCTGGCGCATACGCTTCTTTCCTTCCTTCTGCTTTTCCAGAAGCTTCTTCTTACGGCTGATATCACCGCCGTAGCACTTGGCAAGTACGTCCTTACGCATGGCTCTTACTGTCTCACGGGCAATGATCTTGCTTCCGACAGCTGCCTGGATCGGAATTTCAAAAAGCTGTCTCGGAATCTCTTCTTTGAGCTTCTCACACATCTTTCTTCCTCTCTCATAAGCACTTCCCGCAAATACAATAAAGGAAAGAGCATCCACTTCTTCTTTGTTGATCAGGATGTCCAGCTTGACCAGATCAGATTTGACATAGCCGAGCATTTCATAGTCAAAAGACGCATAACCGCGGGATCTGGATTTGAGCGCATCAAAGAAATCATAGATGATCTCATTCAGAGGCAGGTGATATTTCAATACCGCTCTGGTCTCTTCGATGTATTCCATTCCCTGATATTCACCACGTCTTTCCTGACACAGATCCATGATCGCACCGATAAATTCGGATGTCACCATAATCTCTGCTTTTACCATCGGCTCTTCCATAAAATCAATTTCTGACGGATCCGGAAGATTAGACGGATTGGTCAGGTCGATCACTTCTCCGTTGGTCTTGTGCACCTTGTAGATAACGCCCGGCGCAGTTGTCACCAAATCCAGATTGTATTCTCTTTCCAGTCTCTCCTGAATGATCTCCAGATGCAAAAGTCCGAGGAAACCACAGCGGAAACCAAATCCCAGCGCAAGAGAGGTCTCCGGTTCAAACTGAAGTGCCGCATCGTTGAGTTGCAGTTTTTCCAGTGCATCTCTCAGATCCGGGTATTTGGAGCTGTCTGCCGGATACATTCCGCAGTACACCATCGGGTTGACCTTTTTATATCCCGGAAGAGGCTCAGAACATGGATTTTCCGCACCTGTTACGGTATCACCCACACGGGTGTCCTTTACATTTTTCAGGCTGGCTGTAAAATATCCAACCATTCCTGCTGAAAGCTCATCACAAGGGATAAACTGTCCGGCACCAAAATATCCAACCTCCACAACATCAGCAGTTGCACCTGTCGCCATCATATGAATCGGCATTCCTTTCGTGATACATCCTTCTTTGATACGGCAGAATACGATAACGCCTTTATACGGATCATAGAGGGAATCGAAAATCAGTGCCTGAAGCGGTGCATCCGGATCTCCTGTCGGAGAAGGGATCTTTGTCACGATCTGTTCCAGAACCTGATCTACATTAAGCCCTGTCTTTGCCGAGATCAGTGGTGCATCCTGCGCTTCAATTCCGATCACATCTTCAATCTCTTCGATCACACGCTGCGGCTCTGCGCTTGGAAGATCGATCTTGTTGATAACCGGCATGACATCCAGATCATGGTCCAGTGCCAGATATACATTTGCCAGTGTCTGCGCTTCTACGCCCTGTGCCGCATCAACGACCAGGATCGCTCCATCACAGGCTGCAAGACTCCGTGACACTTCATAGTTAAAGTCTACGTGTCCCGGAGTATCGATCAGGTTAAAGATATATTCCTCCCCATCCTTTGCCTTATAAACCGTGCGGACTGCCTGTGATTTGATTGTGATACCACGTTCTCTTTCCAGATCCATGTTATCCAGCACCTGTGCCTGCATCTCTCTGCTGGTCAGAAGACCTGTCTGTTCGATAATACGGTCCGCCAGTGTGGATTTTCCATGGTCAATATGTGCAATAATACAAAAATTTCGAATCTTTTTCTGATCCATATGCATATTTTCAGTCTCTCCTTTTTCTTCTTATCTATATCTGATTACTTTTCCCGTTTGCTACTGTACTGCACCAGAAAGAGTTCCACCGAGAGGATATCTCCCATCTTTCCGGTTTTTACATCTTCTTCCGTCTGTACACCGGCTTCTACGATCCCACGCAGCTCTTTCCTGGTAAATGCCTTCGCCTGTGTCCGGTACTTTCCTACCAGGAATGGCATGATTCCCACCTTGGCGGCAATCTCTTTTGGCGGAACCCCAGTACGGTCCATCTCTTTTACCTCCATCAGGATACGGAACTGTCTGGTCAGCAGGTAGAGGATCCGCATCGGCGGTTCCTTCAGTGTCAGAAGATCATAATAGTAATCCAGCGCTTTTTTCTGCTCTTTTGCTGCAACCGCATCTACCATATCAAAAATATGGTTTCCGATCTGCGTAGTACAGATTTCATCAATATCTGTTGCCGTAATCTCCGTGTGGTTCATGCAGTAACAGAATAATTTTTCCAGCTCCTGCCCGAGATTCTCCATGTCATTACCAGTCTTTGCAAGCAGATAGCGCACTGCCGCCTCCGACATCTGAAGCTTCTCCTTTTTCGCCATCCCAAGGATCCAGCGGATCAGTGTCTTTTCATCCTGCCGCTTCAGTTCTACAATATGACCTTTCTCCTTGATCGCTTTGTAGAGCTTTCCTCTCTTATCCAGCTCTGATTCCACAAAGATCATATAAGTGGTCTCCGGCATGTTCTTCAGATATTCTGCCAGCTCCGGTGTCGCATTTTTCAGAAAACCGGTATTTTCCAGAACGATCAGCCTGCGCTCTGCAAAAAAAGGTAAGGTCTCGGCAAGGTCGATAATCTCCTTCGGGTTCGTGTTCTTTCCCTCAAAATAACGATAATTCATCGTGTCACCTTCCGGAACCATCGCTTTGACGAAACGGTTTTTATATAATTTTTTCAGATAAGCTTCTTCTCCGTACAGAAGATAAATCTGCTTAAACTGTCCTGTCTTTAAATCTTCATTCAAACTTTTCATGGACTTTGGATACCATATTCCCTTCCATCTGTATACATACTGACAGCACCTCTGTCTTTCGTATTATATAGGCTTACGCCCCATTTTGCAAGTCTTTCCAGTGTTTCCGCATGCGGATGTCCATAACGGTTTTCTTTTCCGGATGAACAGAATGCTGCCCGTGGTCGGATCACTTCCAGAAGCTCTTCGCCGGTCGCATTTCTTGATCCGTGGTGTCCGACTTTCAGCAGATCATAACACGCCGGAAGTTCTCCTTTTTTCCGGAGATTCTTTATTCTCTCTGTCAACAGCTCTTCTCCGGTATTTTCCAGATCTCCAGTAAAAAGCATGGTAATTTTTCCATATTGCAGGTGAAGTACCAGAGAATTTTCATTTCCATTTTCAGATGGCTCACCTTCTCCAGGCCAGAGACAACGCATCTTCAATTTTCCAGACAGAAAAATAGTATCCATCTCCATTACCCGTACCTTCGTTCCTGCCTCTTCTGCCAGATTACATAATTTAATAAGCCTTTCATCCCAATATTTCTGTTCCGGAAAAATCAGATACTGGATTTCTACTCCATACTTTCTCCGTTCCAGAAGTTCTTCCACTGCATTTAAGTGATCCACATCCCCATGCGTCACCCACACATAATCCAGCCTCTTCACGCCCCGGAATTTTAAAAATGGTTCCAACCGGTATCTTCCTGCTGCATCTACCGAACTGCTTCCGCCGTCGATCAGGTAATTTTTTCCGTTTCCGTCCCGAAAGAAAAAACAGTCGCCCTGTCCCACATCCAGCATAGTCAGCTCCATCTGCCCTCGTTTCCACTTTGGGATCCCAAGCAGGATGAGCAGGATCCCAGCTGTCACAAGCTGTCTTACCACCTGTTTCCCGGTTTGTCTGCCCTCTTTCTTTTCCTTCCTTTTTCTCCACAAATAAAATAGAAGAACCCCATAATAACAGGCAATCTGCCAGAGTCGTGGTCTTCCCGGAATCCACCTTGCCCCCGGAAGTTCCAGGAGCAGACCGCTCCCTTTTTCATAAAAAAGCAAAATCCACTCTGTTATTTTCCAAAGTGCACTCTGCATTATATCTCCTGCCCCACACGGAATCAGCATGACTGCCATCCCTGCACTCCCGCAAAGCAGAAGCACGGATGCCATCGGAATTACCAGAAGATTCCAGGCTGGCGCATACAGGCAGGTTTCATAATAGTGCCACAATGTAACTGGCAGCAGAAAAAAACAGAGCCTCACCGACATCCGGACACTGTCTGAAAATCTGCCTTTTTTATTTTCCGAACCAATCAGATAGATACCGAGAACCGCAGCAAAAGAAAGCTGGAACCCTGCCGTAAAAAGCCGCAACGGATTTGCCAGAAGCAGACCACTTTCCGCAATCCCAAGTGCCGTCAATCCATCGTATTCCCTCCCTGTCAGCTCTGCGCCCATCCGGATCAGAAACATGGTAAACGCCCGCAGTGCCGAAACACTCATTCCGGTCATCACCACATAGCTTCCAAGAAGCAGACTTCCCACTACACCGGCCTGTAAAATAGAAAATCCGGTTTTCCTAAGCCCCCGGTAAAGTCCGTTGCCAAAAAAAGAAATATGCAGACCGGATATGGCCAGCAGATGCCCGATCCCTGCCACCCGGTAAAGTTCTTTCACTTTCTCTTCTGTATAAAAAGAATCTCCCAAAAGAACCGCACACAAAATACCCCCTCGACGCTTTCCCATCTCTCTGCAGATCTCATCTGCGGTCCGGTTTCTAAACTGCCACAGCTTTTCCCGGAAGGAAATCTTTTTCACCTGTTTTTCCAGAACCTTCCCTTTCCATAAGACTGCCTGGATATTCTGCTGCTTATAATAATTTTTCTGGTCAAAATTGCCCGGATTGGCCGCCGGATCAAAAAATCCCACATTGCCTTTAACCAGAATCCGCTGTCCGATTTCCGGACCATTTCCCTTTTCATCCAGATAGACAAGCAGCCTCTCGTCAGCGACTGCTTTTCCATTCCCCATCTCTCTGATCTGTATTTTTTTCAGATACAGGATCAGTTTTCCTTCTTTTCTGGTTTTCTGATAAACCTCTCCTTCCACCATCACTTCTTCCGACTCTTTCCAGAGCTTCTCACACCTTGACACACCGAGTCTTCCAAAAATCTTTCCTCCCCCTGTCAGATACAGTACCAGAATCAGTCCTGCCAGAAGTATTCCGGCAAAACCAAGTCTTCGCTTGATCAACCGATCAATCCTCCTTTATCATTTCCTGGTTTCTGCTCAGAGGTTCATCCAGCTTTATACTCTCCTGATATACAATACTGCTGTCTCCGTTGATTGAAATCTGTACTTCAGAGACATTTCCACCATCGATCACTGAATTTACGATGGAATAGATCACCGTCTCCGGACTGACTCCCGGAGCAATGTTCCGAAGTCCTTCATCAAAATTCAGATAGCAGATATGATCTTTGATCGACACACCCAGCAGCTTTGTCCCTTTTGGTATGGTAGCAAGCAGTCTGTTATTGGATGGTCCTCGCATCAGCTGTTCCACTACAACCCGTTCCTTCGACTCATTGCTGTTATACCGCACCGTATCCTCTTCCTTTTGCAGCTTTTCTCCAGATGAATCTGCATAACACAGCGTAAGCTTCATCTCCTGGAAAGAGTTAATAGAAGAGCCTGTGTTCTGTACAAAATCTTCTGCCTGCTGGTATCCATAAGTATTCCCTTTTTTATCCGTAAGTGGCGTTCCATCTACACAGATCATCACCAGATCCACTCCATCGATCTGCGTCAGTGAACGGACAAGCGCTGCCCTGCACAGAACCTCTCTTACCGTATCCATCTTTCCGTAAGCAGCATTATAGTACAGGATCAGCTTTTCATCCTCCAGAGTGTATCTCTCCAGTTTTACCTTTTTCGGCAATGCCGCCTGTGCCTTCACCTCGTCATCACACTTCTGCAGCGCAGACAGCATTCCTTTTACTTCTTCGTCCACCGACTTTCCTGTTCCATCGTAGTCCTTCGGAACCAACGCCGTTCCGCTCTGGTTAATCTGGTAAATCGTGTATTTTGCATCTGCTTTCTGTTCCTTTTTTCTGCATCCCACAATGCCTGTAAGAAGACACACCGCAAGAAGAATGCTTATGATCTGGTAAATTTTTTTCATTCTTCTCATCCTTCCCTCTTGATATAAGTAAGCGGGATCCGGACTGTAAATGTCGTTCCCTCTCCCGGTTCACTGTAGACCTTGATCGCACCGCGGTGCATAACAACCGCATTTCTTGCAATCGAAAGCCCAAGACCGGTTCCGCCGATCTCACGAGAATGGGATTTGTCCACACGGAAAAATCGCTCGAATATATGATCCGTATCTTCTTTCGGAATCCCGATTCCAGAATCCGCAACCTTCAGATAAAAATACTTATGATCCGCATTTAACGACACGTGTACCCATCCGTTCTCTTTATTGTACTTGATCGCATTTTCCACCAGATTCGTGATCACAAGTGCAATCTTTACTTCATCAATCTCCGCTGTCACCGGACGAAAACTCTCAAATACCAGCTCAATATTACTTTTTGCCGCAAGTGGCTGTAATCTTTTGAGAATCCGTTCTACCAGTTCATTAACATCCTGACTCTTAATATTTAAGTTTGCACCCTTCTTATCCAGTTTTACAAGATCCAGAAGGTCATTGATGATCTTATTCTCCCGCTCGATTTCTTCGGACAAATCACCCATGAATTCCCGGTAAATCTCCGTCGGTGCATCCGGCTGCATCAGCAGTGAATCCGCCAGCACCTTCATAGAGGTCAACGGTGTCTTCAACTCATGGGATACATTTGCCACGAACTCTTCTCTCGATGCATCCAGTACTTTATAGCGGTCCCACAGCTTATTAAATGCATTGGAAATCCGTTCCGTTTCATCGTAAGCATTTTCATGGAGATAATTATCTCCATAGCCTCCTGCCATCTCCTCGATCGATTGAGACATCCTTTTCAGCGGCCTTACAAGCAGCATACCGATGATTGCTGCTAAAAAGATCCCGATAATACTGATTGCAACCGTTGCAATTCTTGCCTTTGACTGCAATGCCTCTACATTGTCACGCAGACTGTCTGTAGAAACACTGACCAGAATCATTCCTTTTACCGGCTCTTCCCCTTTTTTGACCGGGACTGCCACTTCAATGTACCGGCTCTTTCTGTCATAACTTGCCGGCTTCTCGCCGCGGAAGCATTTGACTACATCCTCGGAAATGATCGTCTTTCCCTCCTCCAGATCATAGGTATCTTCCACAATCCGGAATTCATCATCAATAACAAGCACTCTTCCATTGTAAATATTGGATAACTGTGATAGTTCTGTATCGATCACATCAGAAACTCCCGTTTTCAGATAATCAGAATTGACCAGCTGATTACTCAGAATCGTACACTGGTTTTGAATCTCTGCTGTGCGCACAGATACGGTTCTCTGATCATAGCTTTGCAGAATCGCATTCATCAGGATCACACTGGATAATATGACAAATACGCTCAGGATCACCGTTACCCGCACTTGCAGACTTTTTATGAATTTTGGTACAAAAAATTTAACCCCTGAAATAATAGCCAACTCCCCACTTTGTGTAAACGTATTTCGGATCACTTGGATTTACTTCAATCTTCTCGCGCAGTCGTCTGATATGTACATCTACCGTTCTTGCATCTCCCGGATACTCATATCCCCAGACAATATTCAAAAGACTTTCCCTGCTGTAAACCTTATTCGGATTCATTGCAAGAAGCTCCAGAAGATCAAATTCTTTTGCGGTAAGATTCAGTTCCCTGTCCCCGGAAAAAACTCTCCGGCTTTCACAGTCGATCTTCAGATCTCCCTTTACCACAACTTTACCGCTCGCGCTCATCCCGTCTTTTTTAGCGACCCTGCGCATGATTGCCTTCATTCTGGCCTTAACCTCAAGAATGTTGAACGGCTTTGTGATGTAATCATCTGCGCCATATTCCAACCCGAGGATCTTGTCCATATCCTCGCCCTTCGCAGTGAGCATGATGACCGGTACATCTGAGAAATCACGGATCTGTCTGCATACTTCAAATCCATCGTATTTTGGAAGCATGACATCCAGAAGAATCATATCATACTCTTTTCTTTTTACCATCTCAAGTGCTTCCTCACCGTCGTATGCGCAGTCAACTTCCATATCATCCTGTTCCAGGCTGAATCTCAGTCCTTTCACGATCAGCTTTTCATCATCTACTACCAATACTTTTCTGCCCATCTTGCGCACTCCTCTACTCTACCGTTATCTGCTCCCGGATCTTCTGAAAGATTCCTTCCTTGATCCCGTCCACTTTCTTCAGATCCTCTATCTTCCTGAATCCACCGTTTGTCTCTCTATAAGCAATAATTGCTTCCGCGCGGGACTCGCCAATCCCGCTTAAGCTTAAAAGTTCAGCCTTTGTCGCGGTGTTCAGGTTTATTATTCCTGTGTCTTTTCCCATCCCGGCATCTGCCATATCCGATGGTGAACCTTCTTCTTTCAAAGTCTGTTCTTCTTCTCTGGATGGCACATAAATCCTTTGTCCATCTGTCAGATGTGCTGCCTGATTCAGATAAACCTGTCCTGCTGCCTCCGTCAGACCTCCCGCTGCTTCTATGGCATGCATGATGCGGTCTCCTTCCTGCAGTTCATATACACCGGGTGATGCCACCTCGCCACATACATACACCCAGATCGAACCTTCTTTGTCTTCACCACCCGGATCTGCTTTTGCCTTATCCGGCTTTTCTTCGGCAGCCTTTGATTCTGCCTCGTTTTTCTTATCCCCGGCATCCGCTTCTGCAGCAGCCACACTGGTAAAGGTCTCTTCTTTTTCATGGCATGCTGACAGCATACAGCTGATTCCAAGGAAAATTCCACATATTTGATATAAAATCCGTCTTCTTTTCCGCATACATACTCCTTTTCCGCAGAGCACGTCCCCTCGTACTTCCAAGACATGATTATTGTAACGAATTTTTTTCCAAAAGACAACCTATTTCCACTGAAAAATTGTCGTGCCGATCAGAGCGATCCCCATACCGATCACTTTTCTCCAGGAAAATGGCTCTTTTTCCACACCAAATAATCCCACCAGTTCAATCAGATACGCCACAATAAGCTGAGACATAACGATCAGAAGTGCCGCCTTTGCAGGTCCGAGCTGCGCCATACTTTTGATCACGGTCCAAGTGATCCCTGCTCCGATCACACCGCCAAGCAGCATATATTTAGGCTGCACCTCTCCTATCGTGGCAATACTGTCCCTTCCCATGATCAGCCACATTACCAGGCAGATGGCAAATGCACTAAGCTGCACCCAGGCATTACTCACCCACATTCCTGTCGTCCTTGTTACCTGTGTGTTAAATACCCCCTGCACACTCATCAGCGCTCCCGACAGCAGGGCAATAAAAAATCCGGTCATCTTTCATACCTCCTTTTCTTCTGAAAGTATATCCGATGACCGGCTCTTTTATTCTCTTATTTTTATCAGGCACCGACTTTATGCAAGTGCTTTTTTCAGGATCTCTACCATCTCATCTACCTGTTCTTTACCGATAACAAGCGGTGGGATCATTCGGATCACATCTGTTCCAGCTCCGATGATCAGAAGTCCTTCTTCCAACGCTTTGGCTGTCACTTCACCCAGCGGCTTGGTGATCTGAAGTCCCTGGATCAATCCTCTTCCCTTTACTTTAACGGCTGCATCGCAGGTATCCACGATTTCCTGTAGTTTCTGTGTCAGATATGGTGCGATTTCATTAACATGATCGAGCATATGCTCTTTTTCAAAGATCTCAATAGTCTTGCTGACCGCTGCACAGCAAAGTGGGTTTCCACCATATGTAGTTCCGTGATCTCCCGGTACCAGCGAATTATCTGCAACTTCTTTTGTCATCGCAAATGCGCCGACCGGAACACCGCTTCCGATTGCTTTCGCCATTGTCATGATATCCGGTGTGATTCCCATCTGCTGCCATGCAAACCATGCACCGCTTCGTCCCATACCACACTGTACTTCATCGCAGATCATCAGGATTCCGTTCTCATCACAGATCTTACGGATTCCCTGCATAAATTCTTTTGTCGCTGCGTTGATTCCGCCTTCGCCCTGGATTGTTTCCAGAATGATCGCGCAGGTCTTATCATTTACCAGTGCTTTTACACTGTCAAGATCATTGTAGATTGCAAAATGTACACCAGGCATAACCGGTTCAAATGGCTCTCTGTATTCTTTGTGTCCGGTAAGTGCTACTGCACCCATACTTCTGCCGTGGAATGAATTCTCCATTGCAATAAATTCATAACGTCCGGTTTTTTTTGTGTACGCATATTTTCTTGCAGTTTTGATCGCACCTTCGATTGCTTCTCCACCACTGTTTGTGAAGAATACCTTGTACATACCGGTGATCTTTTTCAGATCTTCTCCTGCTTTACCGCAGGTTGTATTATAATACAGGTTTGATGTATGGATCATCTTGTCAATCTGAGCCTTTAATGCATCATTAAATTCCTTGTTGTTATATCCCAGAGAAGATACTGCATATCCTGCTGAGAAATCCAGATATTTCTTTCCTTCCGGATCATAGAGGTATGCGCCGTCTCCATGGTCCAATACAACCGGATAACGGTTATAAGTTTTTAAAATCGCATCGTCCTCTTCCTGCATATACTGATTTGTCATAAGAATTACCTTCTTTCTTTGTCTTCCCTTTAATCTTCTTCACCGTTTCTTAAAATTGCAGTTCCGATACCCTTCTTCGTGAAAATCTCAAGAAGCAGGCAGTGCGGAATTCTTCCATCCAGAATATGGACTCTGGACACTCCGTTTTCAATCGCTCCTACACAGTTCTGCAGTTTCGGGATCATTCCTCCGGAAATTGCTCCGCTTTCGATCAGTTCATTCGCCTGATCTACAGTAAGAGCTGTGATCAGAGAAGATTTATCCTCGTAGTCTCTGTATACCCCTTCAATATCAGAGAGGAACGCAAGCTTCTCAGCATGAACCGCTTTTGCGATCGAATAAGCTGCATCATCCGCATTGATATTATAAGTGTTGTAATCATCATCGATTCCGACCGGGCATACGATCGGGAGAAAATCTTTATCCAGAAGATCCAGAAGAACCTCTGCATTGACCTTCTTGATATCTCCTACAAATCCAACGTCCTGTCCTGTCATGGAAAGCTTTTTATCAACTCTTAAAAGTCCGCCGTCTTTTCCACTGACACCGATAGCACGGACACCAAGTTCTTCGACCATACGAACCAGATTTTTATTAACCTTGTTCAGTACCATCTCTGCAATTTCCATGGTCTCTGCGTCCGTCACACGAAGTCCGTCGATGAATTTCGGCTCCATTCCGGCTTTACTTACCCATTTACTGATCTCTTTTCCACCGCCATGAACGATGATCGGTTTGAATCCAACCAATTTCAAGAATGTAACATCCTTGATGACATTTTTCTGGAGTTCTTCGTCCAGCATTGCACTTCCACCGTATTTTACAACGATGATCTTACGGTTGAAACGCTGAATATAAGTAAGCGCCTCAATCAGAACTTCTGCTTTGTCCAGATACTGCTGCATATCCTGATCCATTTTGCTTACCTCCTAGCTTCTGTAATCTGCATTGATGTCAATATATCCGTGAGTCAGGTCACATCCCCATGCGGTTGCGCTTTCGCTTCCCATCTTCACATCAGCAACTGCTTTTACTTCTTCCTGTGAGAGGATCTCCGTTGCTTTTTCTTCACTGTAATCTACCGCTGTACCATTTTCGATGATCTGGATCTTTCCTGCCTTGCTCTCGAAGAACAGATCCACCTTTTCCGGGTCAAACTGTGCTCCGGAATATCCCATTGCACAGAGGATTCTTCCCCAGTTTGCATCATGTCCTGCAATTGCTGTCTTGGTAAGATTTGAGCATACGATTGATTTTGCAAGTGTCTTTGCAGTCTCTTTTGTATCTGCGCCAACTACAGTTACTTCAAATAAAGCAGTTGCTCCTTCTCCGTCCCCTGCGATCTTCTTTGCAAGGTATTCGTTGATCTCATGCAATGCTTCCGCAAAGGTCTTATAGCTTTCACTGTCTACCGTGATCACTTCATTTTCAGCCATTCCGTTTGCAAGAAGAACTACAGAATCATTTGTAGAAGTATCTCCGTCTACGGAAATCATATTGTATGTATCATTGACATCATCACTGAGGGCTTTCTGAAGTGCCTCTTTTGTGATTGCTGCATCTGTTGTGATAAAGCTGAGCATGGTGCACATATTCGGATGGATCATACCAGATCCTTTTGCCATACCACCGATGGTGACGGTCTTTCCGGCAACCTCGATCTCTACTGCGATCTGTTTTTCACAGGTATCAGTCGTCATGATTGCTTTTGCTGCCTCAGTTCCGTTTGCCAGTGTATCATTTTTCTTTTCAGCAAGAGCCTTTACCCCTGCCACGATGCGATCAATTGGAAGCTGCTTTCCGATGACACCGGTCGATCCAATCAATACACCGTCTGCATTAATTCCAAGAGCTTCTGCTGCCGCGTCTGCTGTGTCCTTGCAGTAGCCAAATCCTTCCGCACCGGTACATGCATTGGCAATTCCGGAATTGACGATCACAGCCTGTGCTTTCGCACCACTCTTTACAACCTGCTGATCCCATTTTACGCATGCTGCCTTTACAACGTTTGTAGTAAATGTTCCTGCACATTCACATGGAACCTGGCTGTAGATCATTGCCATGTCGGTTCTGTCCTGATATTTGATCTTTGCTGCTGTTGATGCTGCCTCAAATCCTTTTGCTGCGGTCACACCGCCTTCGATAATCTTCATCGTATATAGCCTCCTTTAGCCCTCTTCGATAAATGCTGTAATATTTTCCTCATTTAAAACAAACTCATAGTAGTTGACATCCGGTCTCTTGGTCCATCCGATCGTATTCCAGAACGTATTGCCGATATCATTCTTTGTAAATGCGATCAGTGTGATCTTGTTGATATGTTCCTCTTTCAGAGCTGACATTGCATAGGCAACCATGCTCTTTCCGATCCCATGACAGCGGTACGCCGGATCTACACATACATGATAAAAACATCCGGTTCTTCCGTCGTGTCCGCAGAGGATTCCTCCTACTACTTTTCCGTCTATTTCGGCGATCACACTGGTTGTCGGATTCCTTTTCAGGAATCGTTCCACGCCTTCTTTTGAATCATCTATGCTCCGGATTCCAAATCCTTTGATCCGCATCCAAAGTGCATGAAGCTGGTCATAATCTTCTACTGTCATCGCACGAATAATTGTTGTCATATATTTTCCATTCCTTTTCTTTTTCTGCCGTGTTCTACGGGAACATCGGAACCAGATCAAGACCTTCACTTTCCGGAAGTCCAAAGATCAGGTTCATGTTCTGTACAGCCTGTCCTGCTGCACCTTTTACCAGGTTGTCGATCGCACCCATCATAATGATACGGTTTGTTCTCGGATCGATCTTAAACCCGATATCGACATAATTGCTTCCTTCTACCCATTTTGTTTCCGGGTAAACATCTTTCTCCAGAACGCGGACAAATTTTTCATTTGCATAATATTTATCGTAAACTGCTTTTACTTCTTCCCAGGTAACATCCTTTGTAAGCTTCGCGTACTCTGTTGCCAGGATTCCTCTGTTCATCGGAACCAGATGCGGTGTAAAGTTGATCACAACCTCTTTGCCGCTCGCATATCCAAGCTGTTCCTCGATCTCCGGTGTGTGTCTGTGTGTTGCCACACCGTATGCTTTCATATTCTCATTGACTTCACAGTATAGGTTCGGAACCTTTGCCCCTCTTCCTGCTCCGGATGTTCCGGACTTGGCATCAATGATCAGCGTATCCATATCGATCAGTCCTTCTTTTGCCAGTGGATAAGCAGTCAGGATGGAGCATGTTGTATAGCATCCAGGATTGGCGATCAGTCTTGCGCCTTTGATATCTTCTCTGTTCACTTCACACAGTCCGTAAACTGCTTCTTCGATAAACTGCGGGCTCTTGTGCTCAATACCGTACCATTTTTCGTAAGTCTTGACATCTTTGATACGGAAATCTGCGCTCAGGTCGATGATCTTAACCTTTGATAAGATTTCTTCATTAACTAATGATGCGCACAGTCCCTGTGGAGTTGCTGTGAAAATCACATCTACCTGATCTGCAAGTTGTTCCATATTATCATCTAAACATACCGCATCTACGATCTGAAACATATTGCGGTATACATCTGCATATTTCTTATCGATATAGCTTCTTGAGCCAAACCATTTAATTTCTACGTCTTTATGTCCTGTTAAAATGCGAACCAGTTCTCCTCCGGCGTAACCGGTAGAACCGATGATTCCTGCTTTAATCATGTAAACCATCCTTTCGTAAATGCCGTATTTGTGTATAGATAGGCATAATCATAAATACTATAAACCCATTAATCCCTATTGTAAAGGGGTTCGCGGGAATTGGGGAAATGTTTTTTTGATTGGTGCGGGGACGCTCCTGCGCGAAATATGTTTGCACGCAACCGCGCTTGCGCTCCGCTCAAACGCAGCGGTACTAGGCTCGGCTTTGCTTACGCTCGCCTTGCCAAGTGCCGGCGTTTTCGAGGGGTCGCTTAGCAAAGATATTTCGCGCAGGAGCTGTGCACTGACGAATGGGAACATTCTCCAATTGGGTGGGGCTGATGCTTGTCGACTCATTGTGGTGCAACGGGCGGGCGAGGCGGCGTCAAACTTCCTGCCTCATGCTTGACAGCATGAGGATTGGAAGTTTGACACCTGTCTCCCTTGGGAATGAAAGAATTCCATGTGATTTCAGCCGAGTTTTGGTTCAGCCTATCTTAAAAAACAATTATTATTCTATCTATTTTATTTTCCGATTGGTTTAGTATACATGGTTTTATTTGGTAAAGCAAGTGGTTTTTTGATTTTTATGCATGTTTCTGTGTATTTTTATGTATAATTTCTTGTTTTTATGCATTTATATTTATTTTTATGCATTGTTATGCATTTTTATTATTATAAGATGCATTAGGTCTGTATTCTTTTTATTGACTATTGTGGGAAAATTCAATTACTATTAAGGAAGTGATTGTAAAGGAGTTGTTATTTTATGGAACGGGATCTTACTTCGGGGAGTGTTTTTCGGAATGTGATTTATTTTTCGCTACCTTATTTTTTATCTTATTTTTTGCAGACGCTTTATGGGATGGCGGATCTTTTTATTGTTGGGCAGTTTGATGGGGTTGCCAGTACAACAGCTGTTTCGATTGGGAGCCAGGTGATGCATATGTTGACGGTGATGATCGTGGGGCTTGCGATGGGGGCTACGGTTTCAATCGGGCAGTCTATTGGAGCGGGCGATAAGAAAAGGGCTTCTGTATTTGTGGGAAATACGGTGATTTTGTTTATGGGGATTTCTCTGGTGCTGGCGGTTTTGCTTCTGTTTTTTGTGAAGCCGACTGTTGCCGTGATGTCTACACCTGCGGAGGCTGTGTCAGGAACGGCAGCTTATCTGACGATCTGTTTTCTCGGGATTCCTTTTATTACGGCGTATAATGTGATCAGTTCGATTTTCCGCGGACTGGGGGATTCTAAAAGTCCAATGTATTTCATCGCAGTTGCATGTGCGGTGAATATTATACTGGATTATCTGTTTATCGGATTTTTCCATCTGGGAGCTTCCGGTGCTGCGCTTGGCACAACACTTTCCCAAGCGTGCAGTGTTCTGTTTGCACTGATTGCCATTAAACGTAAGCAAACCGGACTTTCTCTTTCCGGAGACTGTTTCCGCCCACAGAAAAAAACGCTTGGCAAAATTCTGAATATTGGGATTCCGGTAGCGCTTCAGGACGGATTTATTCAGATTGCTTTCATTATTATTACGATCATTGCCAACCGGCGCGGACTGAACACAGCCGCTGCTGTCGGCATTGTGGAAAAAATCATCAGCTTTCTGTTCCTGATTCCGTCTTCCATGCTTTCGACTGTTTCTGCACTCGCAGCTCAGAATATCGGTGCCGGAAAGTATGACCGTGCAAAGCAGACACTTCGCTATGCCATGATGATCGCCATTGGATTTGGCCTGGTCGTCTCTATATTGATCCAGTTTATCGCAGCTCCGGTTGTCGGACTTTTCACTGCAGACGCAGCCGTTATTCTTCTCGGCGCACAGTACATTCGCGGATATATCTGGGATTGTATTTTTGCCGGCGTTCATTTCAGTTTCAGCGGATACTTCTGTGCATGCGGAAAATCTGGAATTTCATTTTTACATAACCTGATCGCTATTTTGTGCGTGCGTATTCCGGGTGTTTATCTGACTTCAAAAATTTTCCCGCATACACTGTTTCCGATGGGACTCGCAACCGCTACCGGCTCCTTATTGTCTGTGATCATCTGCATCATTGCTTACCGATGGTTATATGAAAAATCCGGAAAATAGAATACAGGATCGGACTCTTACGGATTTCTCCAAATCATCAAAAATGGTGACTCACTACGAGCCACCATTTTTAATGATCACTTATCTGATATGCGCTTCTTCATGTGCAAGCAGCCATTCTTTCTTTTCAAGTCCACCGGCATATCCGGTCAGGCTTCCGTCGCTTCCGATGACCCGGTGACAGGGAATAATCACAGAGATCGGATTATGTCCGACCGCACCTCCGACTGCCTGCGGCGAGATACTTTTCGCGCCCCGTTTTACTGCAAGGATCTTTGCGATCTTTCCATAAGTAATGGTACATCCATATGGGATTTTTGCGATAATCTTCCATACTTCTTTTCGGAAATCACTTCCTGCAGGTGCAAGAGGAAGTTCTTCCGGATCCGGATCCTGCCCTGCAAAATACCGATCCAGCCAGTACTCTGCCTGATCCAGTACCGGCAAGTCTTTCTTCTCCTCAAAATCTTCTATAATCTTGTCCATATAGTATTTCTGTCCTTCAAACCATGCACCGACAAGTACATTCTCCCGTGCTCCAAGCGTAATTTTCCCGATCGGCGAATCATAGTAGCTTACATACAGCATTTTTCATTCTTCCCCTTTTTCATCCGTCCTGATACCCATGTTTTTGAGGATTGCGAGAGTGCAAAGCACGTAGCAATCTGGTATCAAAGGGGTCAAAATATCTTTGGACCCCAACATCTTAAAAATAAAAACAAAATTCCTTAACTTTTGTACCATTCAAATTATAAAATGGAGATTTTTTCCTGTCAATCTTCTTATCCGCGAATTTGTCCATTTCCAAAGATCACATACTTTTTCGCGGTAAGGGCTTCCTGCCCCCAGTCGCTTTCCTATGCCCAAGCGATCCGCTCATCAATCTGCCTTGCTGCTTCGTCTCCCCGGATCTCTACCCCTTTTGCCGAAAGCCGGTCACAAATCACCGGAAACGCCTCCTCTGCAATTTTCCGGATTCTGTTTTCATTTAGAAGAAGCCGGTCGATCAGTGGCTCTGTCATCTTATTTTTTCTTGCAAGCATAATATCCTTTTGGTTTTCTTCTATTATATATGCCTGTTTGACAGAACCAGCCGGCTTCTCGCTGATTCCAAGGACATTTTTCCCGATACCGACTACACCGGAAGATACTACGATTATTTCTTTTCCTTTAGAGTGGCTCTTAATTCCATTTCGTTTTTCCTCTTTTCAATTCATATTCTTAGTAGGTATAAATAAAAGAAGCAGAAAAAGAGTATGCGGCGATACCTTTTTCTGCTTCTTTTTTCACTATCGAATCATAATACTTCAATGACTGAACAAAACCTATCACTTTTTCATTCCATCCGAAATGAACATTTTGAGCTGTATATATTGGATACACGCATTCCCTGATCTGCAATATTGAATTTTCTGTTCTGTGCCCTTGAAGGACACGGTCGATGCGGGAATGTAGGAATGAAAAATACACTGCCTTCTGCCGGCAATGTCAGAACGAAATCAATTATGTTATTCTTATTCATTTTATGCATATCACTCATCTCGCCGGTTCCTTTCTTCCTTTAGCGTGTTACCTTGTTACTTTTTGTTATATTTTACGGATTTTTGTGCAAATGTCAAGTATTTTTCTGATTTATCTTTATATTTTCTGTTTAATCTTCTTCTATCCTTCTTTTTTCTTATTACTCTCTTTCCTTTTTTATACATAATTATGCATATTTTATGTATATTTTTACTTTTATTTGCATAAAATAACATTTTTAAAAGTTTTTTCATTTTATTATTGCATAAATATAAAAAATGGTGTATAGTGGGTTGTGAATTGAATACAAAAGAAAATTTTTAGGAGGTTTATATACAATGAAAGAAAAAGTAGTTCTTGCATATTCTGGTGGTCTTGATACTACCACACTGATCCCTTGGTTAAAGGAGACATTTGATTATGAAGTAATCTGCTGCTGTATCGACTGCGGACAGGGCGAAGAGCTGGATGGTCTTGATGAAAGAGCAAAACTCGCAGGTGCTTCTAAATTATACATCGAAGATATCACTGATGATTTCTGTGACAACTATATTATGCCATGTGTACAGGCAAATGCTGTTTACGAAAATGCATACCTTCTCGGAACTTCTATGGCTCGTCCAGCAATCTCCAAGAGACTTGTTGAAGTAGCAAGAAAAGAAGGTGCTACTGCTATCTGCCACGGTGCTACCGGAAAAGGAAATGACCAGATCCGTTTCGAGCTTTCTATCATGGCTCTTGCCCCGGATCTTAAGATCATCGCTCCTTGGAGAATGACAGATCTGTGGACACTTCAGTCACGTGACGATGAGATCGCTTACTGTAAAGCTCACGGAATCGATCTTCCGTTTGACGCAAGCCACAGCTACAGCCGTGACCGTAACTTATGGCACATCAGCCACGAAGGACTGGAACTTGAAGATCCATCCTGCGAACCAAATTATGCTGATCTTCTTGTTCTTGGAAATACACCGGAAAATGCACCGGATGAAGATGAATATGTAACTATGACATTTGAAGAAGGTGTTCCGAAGACAATCAACGGCGAAGCCATGAAGGTTTCTGATATCATCCGCAAACTCAACGAACTTGGCGGCAAACATGGTATCGGTATCGTTGATATCGTTGAAAACCGTGTTGTTGGTATGAAATCCCGTGGTGTTTATGAAACTCCTGGCGGAACAATCCTGATGGAAGCTCACAAACAACTTGAAGAACTGGTTATCGACCGTGCTACCATGGAAGTTAAGAAAGATCTTGGCAACAAACTCGCTCAGGTTGTATACGAAGGAAAATGGTTCACACCACTTTGTGAAGCTCTTCGTGCTTTCGTAAAATCTACCCAGAAATATGTTACAGGTGAAGTTAAATTCAGACTTTACAAAGGAAATATCATTAAAGCCGGAACTACTTCTCCATACTCACTTTACAATGAATCTCTGGCAAGCTTCACAACCGGTGATATGTACGATCATCATGATGCAAGCGGATTCATCACTCTGTTCGGACTTCCGCTGAAGGTTCGTGCGATGAAGAATCTTGAGGTAAACAACAAATAATTGTATATCCCAATACTGACAGATTTAAAGGACGTTGATATGAAATTATCAGCGTCCTTTTTCTGAACAAGCCAACGCTTAAAAGGTTCCGCTTTTGGCGAGGGTCTACATGAAATGTAAGTTTCACTCCAACAGGCTCGTCAGGCATAAAATGTCATTTTTATAATTATGCTATAGTAGTTATCAGCCATTTATGATTCATATAAAGGCATATCCACCCTGTATTCTCTATCAATCCCCATACAGATCTGCTCAAATATCTGATTTGGCAGATATACACCTTACTTTCCGCTTTCAGGCAGCTCTCCCAGTGATAGTTTCCCCGGCACAACGCAGTTCCAAGACCGGGAGACGCGCGCAAAGTGAGATCATATTTCAGGCGATACTCCCCTGGTTTTATTTCGGGAAGTTCCTTACAAAATTGCAGATCTGGCATGAATTTCATTCCCATTTCTTCTGCTTTCTATCATTATATGATACCACAGGCACAGTCGTTCTTATTCTGTCAGTTCTTGCTCTTTAATCTTCAACCAGTCCTCTTTCCACTACATTTTCCACGGCATCCATCTGTTCCAGGATTTCTTCACGGCGTTCATCCAAAAGTAAACCTTTGTTGTATTTGTAATACATCGCACAGTCATTTTCCCGCAGGAACGCAATGCTGTACACATTACTGTTGAGTTCCGTGACAAATACTGCCATTTCCTGGCTCTCGCCGAAAGCAGATTCCAGGAATTCAAAGCAGTGATTCAGCGTTTCCAGTGTCTTATCTGCCATTTGCTCTCTCTGCTCTTCTTCGCTGTCAAATGTGGCCTTTACAGACTCAAATTCCGGAGCTTTCTGGTATTCTTCCAATTTGCATAAAATACGCTCCATACGGTGCATTTCCGCCTTTGTAAGCTGTCCGGCGGCCTTCTTCTGTTCAACTTCCCGCCTAAGAGACTGAATTTTCGCAGCAAGGACCTCTCCCGGAACTGCACCTTCCTTTTGCAATTCCTCTTTATAAGCACACAGCTGAGCAAACAGTCCCTCCACAAATTTTTCCATCTCATATTCTTCTTTAAAAAGATCTGCCATCTTTCCGACCAGGAGATTTACCACACTCAGCCGCTCATCAAACGACGCAAATTTCAAACGTTCTAAGGTATCTTTTTCATAATATCCTGCAAGGATCCGCTCCAGTCCATACTCCTTCTGATACTTTCGGTAAAGCTCCAGATAATTTGCAAAATCCTTCGCTGTCTTCCAGTGCTGGAGGTACTGATGCACAACCTCACGATCCACCTCTTTACCAAGCTTTTCATAAACCTGGAGCAACCTTGACAGGTCTTCCCATCCTCTGGCTGTGACAAACATTTTTCCATCTACTGTATTTTCCATACGATAGAAATTCTCTTTTCGAAGTTCCAGATAAGAAAGCACTGCAGAATGGATTCCAACCTGATACGCATATTCCTTCCAGACATCAAAATCAGCTTCCACATCGATCCGCTTGATCCGGTCCAGTGTCACCACATCAAATTCCCGCACCGACTTATTATATTCCGGCGGATTCCCTGCCGCCACAATGATCCATCCCTCCGGCACACTCTGATTACCAAACATCTTGCACTGTAAAAACTGCAGCATAGTCGGCGCCAACGTCTCTGAAACACAGTTGATCTCATCAATAAACAGGATTCCCTCTTTCATGCCGCTCTGCTCTATCTTTTCATATACAGCAGCAATGATCTCACTCATCGTATACTCGGTTACCGAATACTCTTTTCCACCGTAGATCTTTGTCTGAATAAACGGAAGCCCGATCGCACTCTGTCTGGTATGGTGCGTGATCGTATACGCAACCAGTCCGATCTCACATTCCCTTGAAATCTGCTCCATGATCTGTGTTTTTCCAATTCCCGGAGGTCCCATCAGAAGGATCGGTCTCTGATGGATTGCCGGAATCTGATATTCTCCATATTCATCCTTCATCAGGTATGCCTGCACCGCATCCTTGATTTCCTGTTTTGCACGTTTAATATTCATCTATTTCTCACTCCTCTCAAATCTTCTTCATCCAGAACCAGTTTCATCGCCCACGGCGGAACTTCCTGTTCTTCTGCCCCGTCGTCCATAAATACAAACGCGGTCTGGTACAGAGGCATTTTCTGCGGATAAATCCCCTGTCCATCGGTAAAATAGATCACACCCTTCAGTTCAGTGAACCGGTGCGTCGCGATCAGATCATCAATATAGGCAAACGCCGGTCTGAAATCCGTTCCACCTTCCCCGGCAAGATCCAGCTTTTCCATATATTCCTGTAATTCTTCTTTACAGGTAATCTTCCTGTCCGACTGCACCTGGTCATCACATTGTATAATGTGGATATTGACTCTCTGAAAAAAGCTCCCTGCTTCACTTAAAATGCCATAGGTCTCCTCCAGAAATTTTTTTACCAGATCTCCTGAACAGGACATGGAAGTATCGATCACGATTGCAAAATCCTCCACTTTTTTCACTTCTTTCCATTCCTGTGGCTCGATCAGAGGCATATTTCCATAAAGGCGCAGTCCATAACTGTAAAATACATAATCAAAGCTGTCATCATCCACGGTAACCTCTTCCTTCAGCACAGCAAATTTATGCAAAAAGCTGCGGTAGTCATATCGCTGTCGGTTCTCAACCCGGACCTGATCCAGAAAATGCCCGGTATTTGATGCTGCTTCTTTCGAAAAAGTTTCCATATCGGTCTGCATTTTCTCGCTGATATCCTGCCACCTCTGGTTCATTTCGCTTTGTTTTTCATCATCTTCATCTTTTGCCCAGTACTTGTGATCATCCACGGTAAATTCCCGGATCATGCGCTCCATCTCTCTGTCCGAAAGCTTCCATCTTACCAGTACTCCATAAATTTTTTCCGCTGTAAATACCTTGATTTCCTCTTTCAGATCCCGGTAGGTTCTCTGTCTGATCCAGGACTGGCTTTTTCGTATATTCTGGAGGTTCCAGTCGTCAATCACAGATTCTACCGCAATATCCGCCGCCAGGTTCCATACAAGCTCTTCCCGTCCATTTCTGCGAAATACATGTCGGAAAATGCAGTGCAGAACCAGATGTAGATAGGCGCGGTTTACCTCGATCCGGTTCTGCCTGTACTCACCTCCCAGCATCTGCCCGTTAAAATACATTGTCTCTCCGTCTGTAGCAAGAAGGTCTACCGAAAAATCCTGTACATAATAAAACGCCGAAAGCGCCACATCCATAAATCTCATCTTCATATACAGTTCGTTCCTCGTCAGAACCAGTATTTTATGTCCGATTTCTTCCAGACCCTGTTCTAATGACATTTCTTCCAATCTTTCCACCTTCTTTTACAATACAAACTTTTTCTTCTTTTTTGGAAAACTACGGTAACGCTCGTCCATCAAAATAGCTGAAATCTCGGTCTGTCCTGCATCTGCCGCATAAGTAATCGTTTTTTCCAACGCTTGTTCATCAAAATAATGCTCTCTGCAGCAAAAAAGCAGAACCTCCTGCGGATCTCCGGCGGCGATTTCGCGTCTTTCTTTCACCGCATGGATACAGCTTTCTCCAATTCCTTCCATATGCGCCTTTACATAATTTTCATAGCGCAGCTTTGCCGCATCTTCCAGCTTCCACGGATATCGCAGACGCGTCAGAGCCACACTGAAAATTGCCTCTTCCGAATCTCTTGCTTCAGAAAGTGCAAACAGCCGGTCGTATTTTCCATAATCCAGTTCCCGACGGTAAAAACACTCCCTGTACTCTCCACCGGAACCATAATAATGCGTCTCCACGATCCGCGCCGGCGTATTTTCCACCGCATCTGCGTAATATTCCGGAAACAGAATCTTCGTCTCCGTTCCCTGATAACGCAGTGTTGCAATGATCTGATACCGGATCTCCGTCAGAATTTCCTTAAGACAGGACTTATTTCCATCCATAAAATCAATCTCCACCTTCTCCAGACGGCATCCGGTAAATACCCCGCTCCCCATCCGCACGATTGCATCTGTCCCATGGAAAAGTTTCAGATTCATACATCCATAAAACGCATAATTTCCAATTGACTGTACGGTAGACGGAAGATGGATTTCCCTTACCATTCCACCACAGCAGAGTTCTTCCGGTTGCGCAAAACGATCATTCTCTTCATCTGTCTCTGTCTGATAAACAGATGCATTTTTCTCTTCTTCATCTTTATGCAGTGAAAATGTATATGGAGCAATGCGGATGACAGGGATTCCCTCTATCTGCTCCGGTACTTTTATGATTCCTGAATCCTGCCAGATCCTGAGAATTTCAAGTCCGTTTTCTATTTTCTGATATTGTATCTTCATAAATTTCACTCCTGAAATTGATTCTGTCTGTTCTATCCAATTAAGGATTATAGCAAAAAAAAGCAGATTTTTCCATTATCCGCTTCACACAATATATCGAAATCTCACGAAATATATCGTTATTGACAAAATTATTTACATATCTATAGAATTCCTTTATTCTATAGTTAGATAGTCGGTATGAATATTGGAAGGAGGTTCTTATGTATGATGTCAGGCATGTATTAAGAAAAGCTGGTCTTCGTTCCACGTACTCTGGTTATAACTATCTTGCTTCAGCAGTCGCCCTCGTTCTCAAAGATCAGGAATTTTACCTGAAGAATGTAACCTCTAATCTTTACCGCGTTGTCGGTGAGCAGTATGGCGTTTCCAACATGTGTGTTGAAGCCGCCATCCGTACAATGATCAACAGTTATTGGAATCAGAATTCCAATAAAATTTTAAGCCCGCTGCTTGGTTATCCTGTATTTGACAAACCGACCGCATCCGAATTTATTTCGATGCTGGCTGATTATATCCAGGATCATTCCTCTCGTTAATTATTAGATACTGGTAGAACTTATGCATTATCGTATATCAGCATGGTATATACAGAATAACGTTAGTAGGCTGACATTTAAAAAAGGTGCAGCCTATGAGGTCGCACCTTTTTTATCAAACTGGATTTTCATAATTGGGGACGTTTTTCCATACGCGCTGTTTTAATTGCCACAACTACTATTTGAATCCGTATCAAACTCCGGATTGATTGCATAAAAGTTCTTACTGTTCAGATTATCCTGAACGATCCTTAAACTTTCTCCAAATCTTTGGTAATGTACAATTTCCCGCTTTCTCAAAAAACGAATCGGATCACATACTTCCGGGTCTTTTACAAGCCTTAAAATGTTATCATACGTCGTCCTGGCTTTCTGTTCCGCAGCCATATCTTCATGTAAATCTGTAATTGGGTCACCCTTGGACTGAAAATAAGTTGCTGTCCACGGTGTTCCACTGGCTGCCTGCGGCCAAAGTGCAAGTGTGTGGTCCACATAATATTTATCAAAACCAGAAGCCTTAATTTCCTCCGGAGATAAATCCTTGGTAAGCTGGTAAACAATGGCACATATCATTTCCATGTGGGCAAGTTCCTCTGTGCCAATATCGGTTAAAATTCCTGTCACTTCTTTGTACGGCATGGTGTACCTCTGTGATAAATAACGCATGGACGCAGCTAATTCTCCATCCGGTCCACCGAACTGACTGATGATTACCTGGGCCATCTTCGGATTGGTCTGGGTAATTTTTACGGGATATTGTAAACGTTTTTCATAATTCCACATAAACTAACACCCTCCTTCCTGCCATGGCCATGGTTCCTGAATCCAGTTCCATCTGTCTGAGCAAGAAGGAACAGCGGTATCTACTGTGAGCGGTCCATAATATTTTGCATATTCTTTCAACAACTGGTTCCTTTTTTTATTATATTCATAAAAAAAGTCCAGCGCTTCCTGATCACGAGGATGAGTGTCCAGATAAAGCTTCACATCATCTACCGCAAAGCTCGCATGACCAATCTGCATCAGGAGATCTTTTCTACAAGGTTTGGAATTTGGCATTTCATTCATGCGTTACATCCTCCTTTCCCCTTAAACGGAAGATCAAGCTCTTCGAATATGGTTCCTCTGTGGAATCCTTTTCCGGCTTCGTAAATGTGTCTCCAACTCTGCCATGGCACATAAGCCATTGCAATCGGCATTCCATCCAACGCATCGTCCCGATCGCTACATCCAGATCGTTCTCGGTAAACAGGTGCTGACATCGATAGATTTCTTCCATCATTGTTCGCCATACATGAATTACTATTACAGCTATTGTTATTATTGCCACATCCACAATTTGCACGTCTCATATATGGATTATTATTTCTGCAATTTTGCATTGTTTTGGCTCCCCTTTCTTATATCTGCAATATTATTGTATGGTAATTTTTTAAAAAGGGTTCTGACTTTTGCATCCGGCATAATCTGATGCCCGTTTCCGTTTCAAACAGGTCGTAACATCAATAATGCCGCCAGACCATTTCTGATCTGACGGCATCTTTCTTTAGTATTTTATGATGTAACCGGATTGCTCCATTGCTATGCAATTCCCGCAATCCTCGAACACCTCATACTCCCATAAAACGGCGTGTTCACATCATTTTATGAATTTTTACCAAGTGTAACCTTGATATCTTTCTCTGTATATTCACCATTCTTATCCGGGATCTGTACAGTAAGTGTTACCTCTTCTCCGGCTTTATAATACTGAAGCTGTTCCTGAAGAGAGCTCATACCACTGATGGAACTTCCCTCAAAACCAGTAATGATCGATCCTTTTGTAAGACCGGCTTTCTCAGCTCCGCCACCACTCATAACTTTTTTGACATAAACACCGGTCGGCATATTGTACATCTGTGCACCTTCTTCAGATACATCGTATCCCTTGATTCCAAGATATCCTCTTTCTTCATCTGAAACCTTGCTTCTTGTCTCTTTATTCATCAGATTCTGGATAACATCACTTGCATCTGAGATCGGAATCGCAAATCCCATACCCTCTACTGCCGAGCTGTTGATCTTTGCAGAGTTGATACCGATTACCTCACCATTTGCATTCAGAAGAGCTCCACCACTGTTCCCAGGGTTGATTGCTGCATCTGTCTGGATGTATTCTCCGTCAAATCCATCAATTGTTCGTCTGGTTGCACTGACGATACCAGTTGTAACAGACTGTCCATAGCCAAGTGCATTACCGATTGCAATAGCAGGTTCTCCAACCTTCAGGGAATCCGAATCTCCAAGTGTTGCAACCTTAATCGCATTCATTGTATCGTCTGAAATCTTATCAAGCGGAACAGCTACGACTGCAAGATCCCTTGCGGAGTCTGTTCCTTTAATCTGCGCTTCCACGCTGTTACCATCATTAAATGTAACAGTAAGTGTATCGCTTCCTTCTACAACATGGTTATTGGTAACAACCAGGAGTTCTGAATCATTCTGGCTGATGATAATACCGGATCCGGCGCTTTCACTCTCCTGCTGGCTGATTCCTCCGAAGAAATTCTGTACTTCCTGTACGCTCATATTGGTAATAGAAACGATTGACGGAAGTGTATTCTCAACAATATCTGATACATCAGAAGTTACTGTACTGGTAGATGTCGTAAGCTTTGCGTTCGATACAGTCTTTGTTGTGCCTACGGTACTCTTTGTATTCTTTCCAAGCAGCTTACCAGTCAGATAACTGGTTCCCTGCATCGTCACACCACCAACTGCCCCGAATAATACTGCAGCACCTACAACAAGTGCGACTTTCTTTGCGTAACCTTTTTTCGGTTTTGGAGCTTTCGGATTCTGCTGCGGTCCTGCTCCGAATCCCTGCTGATTGTCTGCTCCTCTATTTTCATCTGAATCTGGTCTGTAATAATTGTACTGATTGTCCATCATTCAAGACTCCTTTCTTTTCCTTTTCTATAGTTAAGAGTTTAGCCTATAATTGTGATGAAAGTGTGATAAAATATGAAAAAAAAGATGAACGGCATATTTTTATGTCGTTCATCTCGTTTATTCAACAGGAAATTCCGCTGGAACTTCCTGCATCACTTTATTCAACCGTTACAGATTTCGCCAGATTACGCGGCTTATCTACATCCAGTCCCTTTGCAACGGATACATAATATCCCATCAGCTGCAGCGGAATCACTGCAAGCGATGCCTCAAAATGCTCATCTGTCTTCGGAATGTAAACCACAAAATCAGCAGTATCCTCAATGCTGTAATTGCCATAAGTTGTAAGTCCCATCAGATATGCACCACGACTCTTGCACTCTACCATGTTGCTGATCGTCTTTTCATATAATTCCGGCTGTGTCAGCACACCGATCACAAGCGTTCCATCCTCTATCAGAGAAATGGTTCCGTGCTTGAGTTCTCCCGCTGCATATGCCTCTGAATGAACATAACTGATCTCTTTCATCTTCAGGCTGCCTTCCATACAGATTGCATAATCAATTCCACGTCCGACAAAGAATGCGTCCTTTGCGTTTGCCTGCTTTGCTGCAAACCACTGGATTCTTTCTTTATCTTCAATAATCTTTTCGATCTTCTCCGGGATTGCCTGTAATTCGGCAATATAATTTTCATACTGCTCTTCAGTGATTGTATTTTTTACTTTGGCAAACTGAATTGCAAGGATGTAAGAAGCCATCAGCTGTGTACTGTACGCTTTCGTTGTTGCCACAGAGATCTCCGGTCCTGCAAGAGTATAGAATACCTTATCCGCTTCTCTTGCAATAGAAGATCCGACTACATTGACAATTCCAAGTGTACGGATTCCCTGCGCTTTTGTCTCACGGAGCGCTGCAAGACTGTCTGCAGTCTCTCCTGACTGGCTGATAATGATCACCAGACCATTTGGATCCAGAATTGGCTTACGGTAACGGAATTCAGAAGCCAGCTCCACACGAACAGGAATCTTCACCAGATCCTCGATCACATACTGTGCCACCATACCTACATGGTAAGCAGAACCACATGCTACAATGTAAATCTGGCTTGTTCTCCGGATATCCTCTTCCGCTAATCCGATATCAGTCAGATCAATCTTTCCGTCTTTTAATACAGAATTCAGAGTATCCTTAACCGCTCTTGGCTGCTCATGGATCTCTTTCATCATAAAATGCTCATAACCGGCTTTTTCAGCTGCTTCCGCATCCCAGTCAACAGTTTTCATTTTTTTCTGGATCTCTTCTCCGTCCAGATTGTAGAAGGTAATTTCCTCTTTGCTGACCTTTGCCATCTCCAGGTTGCCAATATAGTATACATTTCTTGTATATTTCAAAATAGCCGGCACATCTGATGCAATAAAACTCTCTCCATCTCCTACGCCAAGAATCATCGGACTGTCTTTTCTTGCCACATAAATTTCTTCCGGATAATCCTTGAACATCACAGCAAGCGCATAAGATCCACGAATGCGGACCAGGGAATGGTTGATCGCATCTACCGGTGTTCCTTCATACTTTTTATAATAATAATCGATCAGCTTAACAGCAACCTCTGTATCCGTCTCAGAGTAGAATGTATATCCTTTGCGGAGCAGCTTGTTCTTTAACTCCTGATAGTTTTCAATAATACCGTTGTGTACAGCAACTACATTGCCATCGTCACTCATATGCGGATGCGCATTGTTCTCTGACGGTTCCCCGTGTGTTGCCCATCTGGTGTGACCGATTCCACAGGTTCCCGGAACGGCTGCACCACCATTTGTCTTCTCAAACAGTACTTTCAAACGGCCTTTCGCCTTGATAACTTCTGTCTCTTCTGTTCCATTACGAACAGCAAGTCCTGCTGAATCATATCCACGATACTCCAGCTTTGACAGTCCATCCAGTAAGATCGGAGCCGCCTGCTGCGATCCAACATATCCTACGATTCCACACATTTATCTATATCCTCCAGTCTTTTTTGCGAAAATAAATTTTACTCTTTTCGTTACATTGTAGCAAATATGGGGTTCTTTGTAAAGAATAAGCGGGAATAACAATCGTCATCCCCGCCTTTCTCCTTAATCCTAATCCAGATCAATAAAATCCATTTCGAAAGTATCACCTTTTTTACGCTTTTCTTTCTTGATATTATAATCATCGAACGAATCAAAGTCGTCATCATCAAAATAGTCATCAAACTCATCAACGCTGCGAGTATCATCACTTATTCCTTCGTCATCATAATCATCGTCGAAGTCATCATCATAATAATCATCATCGTCGAAATCATCATCGAAGTCGTCATAATCATCTTCGAAATCATCATCCTGTCTCTTTTTGAACTGTGATTTCTTTTCTGCCTTAACAGGCTGGATCGGTTTTACCGGATTACGTTGCGGCTCATCGTCCAGTTCATATTCATCATACAGATCATCCAACTCTCTGTTGCGGTTATGTAACTTCACAACGGAAACAAGAAGGAAGATTACCAGAAGAATAACGATAACTGCTGCCGCTGCTACAAACCAGATCAGATGATCGGAAATCTTTTCTAAAATTGCGTCAAACTTGCTTGCACTCTTCTTATCCGGTGTAGTCGCAGACTTCGGAGTCTCCATTCTCTGATAAGTATGCTCTACAGAGTCATATAAATAGAGGGATTCTTCACCGTCATTATTTACTGCATATAATACATAGAAACCATCGCGGTCCGGTTCATCCCAGATTTCAAAAGTCTTGCCGTTGATCTCCAAATTTCCTTTTGAATACTTTGATGGCATAGACACTTTACTGCCTGCATCAAAAATTACGATAGAATAAGTATCTGAAATCACAACCTGTTCTGCCGGTGAGAAGCTGCTGTCAGATGAATCATACATCCAGAAATCGCCTTTTCCATCACCGTCTACCAAGTAAGCCATCTGAAGTCCTGTCTTTTCCTGCACAGCACCTTTATACGTCGAATCATTATAAGTAATCTCTCCTGCTGTAAATCCAGCTGGAATCATGCTGTCTGAGAAATCACCGGATAAGGTATACTCCTGACCATCAATCGTAACACTTGTTCCACTCGCAACATCCTTGATCTTGCTCGGATCTCCTGCTCCGATCGTAACATCCGCATATCCTTCTTCACATGCCACACTTGATCCAGCGCTGTCTGTAACCATCGCATCTCCCTGTTCAAGTCTTGTACTTCCTTCCTGGAGAGCCTGGAATTTCATTGTAAACTCAATCCGGTCACTGCTTCCGTCACCTGAACCTCTAAATGTCAGATTACCATCCGTGTCTGCATTCACTCCATCTCCCTCTTCAAATCGCATATAAGAAGGATCGTAAGTCATATGAATCGTCGCGTCTCCGATTACATCTCCGCTGACAACTGCTGTACCTGTGATCGTAAATTCATCCCCGACACTTGTCTCAAGATCAGAAAAGAATATCACACCATTTGCAGCTAGCGCCATCACAGAAAAACATGGTACGATCAAACATACAGACAAAAGAATTGTCGCTATTTTTTTCGTAAACTTCATCTTCATGTACTTTCCTCTTTCTAACCATATTAATTGTAAGTATAAATACTCTTAGACTCTATCTTACACTTTTTATGGGGAAATGTCTACTTGTTTGTAGAAATTCTCATTGTATCAATTTACGGACAACTCCGTTCTGCTTTATTTATCCGAAGAAAAACCCCGGCATAAACCGGAGTTCTTCGCTAATTTACATTTTCTGTTGTTCCGCCTGCATTGCTTTCTGCGCCTCCACCGGGATCTGGAGTTGGTGTTGAATCCGGTGCCGGATCTGGTGTTGGTGTCGGCTCTGGCGCTGGATCCGGTGCCGGCGTTGGATCTGGTGTTGGTTCCGGCGTTGGAGCTGGAGTCGGTTCCGGCGTTGGAGTTGGTTCTACATAAGTACTATCATCATATCCTCCATTCCATGAATTGTCCCAGGAATTTCCTCCGTCATACCAGTAATCATTCGATCCGTCATTATAATTATACTGATAATTATCCTGCGTATACCCCTGCCATGCATCCGGCGTTTCAATACCACTTGTATCTACACCTGCATCTGGCTGATTCATTGGCTGGTCCTGATTATCGGTATTTTCCTCCTGCTGGTTTTCAGCCTCTTCAGCTCTTTTCTTTTTCAAAATGTTAATATCTACATCGTTAATCAGCATATCGTAGAATGTAGATTTCTTTTTCAGTTCCTTATCTAATTTTTCTCTTCCGCATTGTTCTGTAAGAGTCTCCACACCTGAAAATAAATTCACACCAAGACCAAGTTTCTCTCCTGTAATCTCTGCTCCCAATGCTGCAAGTGTCGTTGGAAACATATCCATTGTAGAAAATTCTCGATTATGTGTTTTTTCAAAAGAAGTATCAAGATTCTCTGGTAAATTTATAAATGCATTATATACACTTCTCTCATAATCGTCACTCACATCATTACAAAAATCAGAATCCATTGTTAAATGATCCCCGCTTATTATAATTGTTGTATTCTCATAAAATGGCTGCTCCTGAATCCACTTAACAAATGCATCAACCTGTCTACTTGAACATGCCATTACATTTGCATATTGATTATCTCCAAATTCATTTTGACACTGCTCACATACATATCCATCTTCAAAATGAGTATCTACTGTCAACATTGTAAAATTAAATGGCTCGTCCTTTGTTCCTATTTCGCTTAACTTTTCTTTTGCATTTTCAAATAACTTTTGATCTTCATACCCCCACCATACCCAATAACCTTCTGGGATTTTTCCTTCTTCTACAGCCGTAGTATAATCAAATATTTCTGTTTTACCATGACTCTCAAAGTATGTTCTCCTTCCTCCAAAAGTAGCATCTGATCCAATCATAAAATATTGATTATATCCTTCTTCTGATAAAATATCTTCTAAATTTTTTGCTCTTGAAGAAAAGGATGTCTGCTCCGCTAATGTATCATTAATATCCTCATTCACATTTCTAATATCTTCTGTATTTTTTATTGGAATTCCAGATGTCTGAGCGAAAATTCCTCCCATCGTCCATGTGCATCCATACGCAGGATATCCTCCTCCCAACTTATCGCTTTGAGAAAAATTAGTATTTTCTTCTGCAAGAGTCGTCAATTCCGGAATACAGTTGAAATCCATTCCACCGCCATCTTCTTTTGACGCATAAGTGGATTCCATTGACTCCAGATAAATATAAATCAGATTTCTTTTTTGTTCCGGAAATGTAATCTTCGTTGTACGTGGATCCACATAATTCTGTTCAATAAAATGCGATTCTTTCTTCTGACTTACCAGATATTCTTTTACATCCAATTCATCATATACTTCATAAGCCGCCCTTCCTGCACTTCCACATGCAATCACAGCTACAAGAAATAACGCAATCATACATTTTCTATGCTTATTCCTTAATCCTATAATCAGGAAAATAGATAAAAATAATACTAATACTGCCAACGGTACGCATGCATTGATCCCATCCAGTACTACATCTGAGTTTGTCCCATCAAGCGGTACTTTCAGATGAAAAATAATTTCATCGATAGACAACAGCCCCCACGTGTCTAATACCCAGTTTCCCAGATTATAGAGAATAAATCCAAGAACAGATATTATGATCATTAGAATACAATAAAATCCATAGCCGATTTTTTTAATTATCTTTGGTTTTTTCATTTTCCTTTCATTTCCTTTACTTAGTATTTACAAACATACATAATGTAGTAAAGCATAAATATAAAAAAATTGCAATATTCACAAGCAATACAAATTCTAAAAAATGTTTCATTCTGTCATTGCTTAATAACTTACACTTAGTTTTTAAAGCCAAAAATTTTTCTAACCAAAGTAATCTTTGATAAAACAAATGCACCCCCTAAATCTAAAAGCACTTTACCAGCAATAATCAAAATCAACTGAATATTTGCTGACATTCCATTCACAACATATTTTTCTGTTATCTGCCACCACGGAAGAAGATCAAGTTCTACAATATGCACACACAATATCAACAAACTATATCTTCCAAGATATGCCAAACTTCCACCAATATATTTCGTCCTACACTCAATAATTTTGGAGATTAAAATAACAATCACACATGCACATATACAGCCAAAAATATCTATTATCCCTCGTCCAATATCACAATGCACTAACCAGAACGATTGGAAATTTTTTATAAATGAAATCCAAGTAAGTAGTGCAAAAAGAACTGAAAAGATTTTCACTTCCTTTGGCAACTCACTAATTTTAGTCTTTGCGCCCCTCCAGAGATATCCCATATAAATGAACATTGTAGCACATGCTCCTGCCTGTATGCTAAAAGGAAACCAAAATATTCTTCTTGAAAAATATCCTACTGCAAACAAACCCACTATAAATAACAATCTAATATATTTATCAAACTTGAACGATATTCTCAAGAAAATACTTCCCCAGAAAGTTGCCCACAAAAACCATATTGCACCAATTCCCGGTATCCAGAATGGCTCTGTATATGTATCACCTGCTCCATATAAAGCTGCATAACACCAGTTTTGAAATTCATCAAAAGCATTATTCCACCATACGCCCTTTAACGTTCCAATAATGATTATGACTATGCTGCTTATTATATATGGAACAAGCAATGTTCTTGCCTTATTTTTTATAAAACCATTCAAATCGCGCTTCTTATTCGTAAAATATCCTGTAATAAAGAAAAAAATAGGAACATGAAATGTAAACACAATTCGATTAATACTGGCATTTCCTAAATGGCCTAATATAATACAGATCATTGCTATCCCTTTAGCTATATCTATATATTGCAGTCTGGTACTTTTTGTTTTCATAACATTTATCCCCACTCAATTTCCACATTTTCTCTGTCTTTTTCCGATATCCTTCACATCAAAATTCGCAAACGGAAGCATCAAAAACACATCATAATACGCTTCAAACATATGATGCTCCATTACTGAATGAATGCAGACAATTGCCATAGCCATTAACATATATGGAAGATTTAAGTTTTTGATCATTATAATTGAAATAATCAGCATAACCAGTATAAATACCACCAGTCCTAACCTCATCAAAATATTCACATAAGAACTATCAATAAAGAAATAGTCTGCTACCACTTCTGTTGATCCTCCATTTCCACGCATTGGAATGTCCTGTCCCCATATCTGAACATCATACCTGTCAAAAACTTCTTTTCCTAAAGAAAGTCTCGTTGAAAAAAGAGTATTTAATTTTGCCATCCATTCTATATCTGGTCGATAAAATCTTGATACTAAGATCATAAATCCAGCTAAACCATATGGTGCCACCAGACATAAAATTTTTAGTAATAGTGATGGTATATATCCCTTTCCTTTCTTTGCACCTAATTTGTTTCTAATTTTCAAATAAACAACACATATAATCAAAATCATCATTACAATTTCACTATTCCGTACATCACAATATTTTTCAAACAGAACCACACTGATTATCATCATTCCAATTTCTATCCATGTGCATCTTGCCTGTCGGAGTACAATCCATACTGTTATCATAAAAACAATACCCGCCGCAAAATCTGTAGGATAAATAAACCCAAATGACATCCGCACCTGATCTCCCCTATGGTAAACCAAATTCGTGATAACTCCTGTATATCCTACAATCATCGTACAGATTATCATCGGAATTTCTACAATCAAATATACCTTTAAAATTTTTCTATAATCAATATCATTTGCACCAGCAATCAATAATCTCGTTTCAAGCAATGCATCAGCTCCAGAATATCTCCTTGCAATTACAAATGATCCAATAATCAGAAATACAAATAATATTTTCTTCATATCCACTGGTCTCATCACCATATACCGGAACAATACTACCAGTCCAATCCCTATCTGAACACAGAAATAAAAAAAGGTGGCCACGGAATATGTGCCATCGTTGTCCAGCTGTAAGTCAAAACCAGCCATACGGCAAAAATTCCAAGAAAAAATATTTCTGATAAATTACATTTGAATTCATAAGATGAATTTATCCATTTTCCCTCTACCTTATTGTTAATTTACTTTATCCAATTCATTTTATTTCCTCTCTTTACAGACAGTTTAAATCAGGATATGCTTTGCAACATATCCTGATTTATCCAAACCTTTTATAATTCCTCAGCCACCATCTCCAGTGCCGCCTCAATTACCTTATCCATATCATAATACTTATAATTTCCAAGACGTCCACCAAAGATCACATTCTTTTCCTGCTCTGCAAGCTTTCTGTATTCTTCAAACAGCTTATTGTTCTGTTCGTTATTTACCGGATAATATGGTTCCATTCCTACTTTCCATTCGGAAGAATACTCTTTGGAGATAACAGTTTTTTCCTGCTTTCCAAATTCAAAATGCTTGTGTTCGATGATACGTGTATAAGGAACTTCTCTTTCGGTATAGTTTACGACTGCATTTCCCTGATAGTTGTCTGTTTCAAGCACTTCTGTTTCAAATCTTACCGAACGATATTCCAGTGCTCCGAGCTTGTATCCGAAGTATTCGTCGATCATTCCGGTAAACAGTGTCTTCTCTGCGATATCCGGATTTTCTTTGATGAACTCAAAGTAGTCGGTATCTGTCTTTACTTCGATTCCGTCCAGCATCTTTTCAATGATCTTTGTATATCCGCCGATCGGGATTCCCTGATATCTGTCATTGAAGTAGTTATTGTCAAATGTAAATCTTACCGGTAAACGTTTGATGATGAATGCCGGAAGGTCTTTGCAGGCACGTCCCCACTGTTTTTCGGTATAACCTTTTACCAATTTCTCAAATACATCTTTTCCTACAAGAGATAATCCCTGTTCTTCCAGGTTCTTCGGCTCTGTGATTCCAGTCTCTGCAACCTGTTTTGCGATCATATCTTTTGCTTCCTGTGGTGTCTTGATATTCCACATTTTGCTGAATGTATTCATGTTGAATGGCAGATTGTAAAGCTCATCCTTGTAAATTGCTACCGGTGAGTTAATGTAATTATTGAACTCTGCGAACTGATTGATGTAATCCCAAACCTGTTTGTTGGATGTGTGGAAAATATGTGCACCATATTTGTGAACATTGATTCCTTCAATATTTTCACAATAAATATTTCCACCGATATGCGGACGCTTGTCAATTACCAGACAGGTTTTTCCTTTTTTCTTTGCTTCGTGAGCAAATACTGCCCCATATAATCCTGATCCTACTACTAAATAATCATACTTCATAATACTAAATCCTCTCTTTTATTTCTTTGTAATTTTATCTTTTATCATCTTTCCCATTCCGACGACACTTCCCACTCCATAACTTAAATGAAGTAAAAAGAAGATTCCCGGAAGCAAAAGCTGACATATATGCTTCGCCTCATTTTTTACAGACAGAATTGCCATTCCGATTGCACCACACCAATAAGTGATCCACATGGCAATCGCCAGAAATGGCTTCTTTAGTGCTACCAAAATGGATGTCACAAGAATCGCAATCACAAAAGCAAACGGCACAAAATGATAAATGCTGAGACATCCAGGACATACGCCAAGAGTTCTTGCTACCCAGTCTCCATTGCCGTATTTCTGCTTCATCATTCCCGGAATCGAACTTCTCACATATTGCCAGGAATGAATCTGCGGATCGTAGCATAAGCGGTATCCTGCCTGCCGGATCCGGTAATGCATCTCATTATCTTCCGTTCTTCCCAGATTTTCATTGAAAAGTCCAACCTTTTCAAATACTTCTCTCCGATACGCTGCATGGAACATGGACTTTACATATTTCTTTTCATTCTCTCTCCGGAAACCTGCGATTCCACTTCCAAACATCGAACTTTCCGCGCTCAGTAGAAGTCTCTGCCAAGGTGTGTCCTTCTCCGGAAGATTCGGTCTTGGCCCCCCGGTGACATATTCTCCGCTTTCCATGCATTCCACATTCTTGGAAACAAAATCCTCTGGAATGCGTCCATGTGCGTCCAGACGGATAATAATATCTCCGGTTGAACTACGGATTGCCTGATTCCATCCGGATGCCTGATTGTTCCCCGGATTTTCCGTAACAAAGCAGTTATGATACTGCGGATTTTCTTCGGCAAAACGTTCCATAATCCGTCTGGTTCCATCTGTTGAACTGCTGTCCACCATCACAACTTCGATCTGCTCTGCCGGGTAATCCTGTTTTGTGATATCCTCCAGCAAGTGCGGAAGATACTCTTCTTCATTGCGCGCAATCGTGCAAACTGATACTAACATACATTTCTCCTATACTGTAGTTCTTATCGTAATACTGCAAATACTGTCATAAACATGGTCATAAAATCTCTCCACAGACTGTATTTGCGCAGATCTTCCAGATTATAACTCATCTTCTCCGGAAGCACTTCATGAATATAAGCATAATCCACATCTTCTACATGCTCCAGCATTTCACCCTCATCTTTGTAGCATACGCTGGCTCTGGAAGTGATTCCTGCCGGTAACAAAAGAGTCGCATACATTTCTTTAGTATAGCCTTTTACATACTTCACAACTTCCGGTCTGGTTCCAACAAAACTCATCTCTCCACGAAGAACATTGATAAGCTGCGGAAATTCATCAATCCTGCAGCCACGGATCACTTTTCCAACCCGTGTCAGTCTGGAATCCTGACTGATCGTAACCTGTGTTCCCATCTTGTCCGCATTCTGCACCATAGTACGGAACTTTAGAATGTGAAATTTCTTTCCATACTGTGTCACACGCACCTGCTTGTAAATCACCGGTCCCGGTGAATCCAGCTTGATTGCAATACTGATGACTAACATGATCGGTGATAAAATGACAAGTAAAATCATCGAAAGCAGAATGTCAAAATATCTCTTTAATCTTAATTCTTTTTCGTGTCTGATCAGAATATCATAGTATTGTTTTACTTCGTCTGTTCTCATAAACTTCGGAAGTTCGTCCCATTTTCTCATACAGCATTCCTATCCGATGCATTCCTTCAATACATCCGTCACGTATTTTACCTCTTCATCGGTAAGTTTCGTATGAAGCGGTAATGTAATTGCATTTTCAAATAAAGCATAAGCATTTGGATAATTTTTGATATCAAATCCCATATTTTTGTATGCAGATAACAACGGTAACGGTTTGTAATGCACATTCGTTGCTACGCCATGCTCTGCCATCTTCGTAATGATCTCATTACATTCTTCCCGTGTTTTTCCCTGAACACGGATCAGATACAAATGTCCGCTGGACTTATGATCTGTATCAAAATGATTCAGTACATTCACAGGAAGACTTTCCAGTGCTTTATCATACATTCCTATGATTTCCCGACGCCGTGCTAATAATGCATCATAGCGCTTTAACTGTACCAATCCAATAGAAGCCATGATATCGGTCATATTGCATTTGAAATAAGGTGCCACAACATCATACTCCCATGCGCCAAGCTGCGTCTTTGCTAGCGCATCTTTGGATTGACCATGCAGTGAAAAAAGCATATATTTTTTATAAATCTCATCATCATCCACACCTTCGATCGGACGCCATGTGACTGCTCCTCCTTCCGCTGTGGTAAGATTCTTTACTGCATGGAAGGAAAAACTTGTGAAATCTGCAGCCTGTCCACATTTCTTTCCTTTTCGCTCTGCGCCAAATGCATGTGCAGCATCTGCCACCACAATCACTCTGCCAAACTTCTCCTGAAGTTCATTTGCCGGATGGAAAAGTGATTTCTTTGCTTCTACAATTTCAAATATCTTATCATAGTCACACATAATTCCGGCAAGATCTACCGGGATAACCGCTTTCGTCTTCTCTGTGATTGCATCTGCCAGCTTCTCATAATCCATCTCGTAAGAATCTTTTGCCACATCCACCAGAATCAGTTTTGCACCTACATGCTCTACTACACTGGCTGATGCAGTATAAGTATAGGCAGTTGTAATTACTTCATCTCCCGGTCCAATTCCCAGAAGACGCAGTGTCATCTCCAGGCAGGCTGTTGCTGAATTCAGACAGACCACCCTGTTTGTTTCCATATATTCTGACAGTTTCTTTTCAAAAAGCTTCGTCTTTGGTCCTGTTGTGATCCAGCCACTTCTTAACGTATCTACAACCTCTGCTATTTCCTCTTCCGTGATATCCGGAGGAGAGAAAGCGATATGCATGTTTTTCATAAAAAAACTTCTTTCTTCATAAATTTTAGATCTTTATTGATACTTTTCTAATTCTAAATACTCTTTCCAGAACTTATAAGATGTCAAATATTTTCTTCTGTTATAATAAGCTTTATCTACTTCTTTGTGAATTTTTTTATAACGCTTCACTGTTTCAAGATAGTATTTCATGACCTGTCTGAATTTCTTCTTATCCAGATATCTGATTTCTGCAGTATATGCATTTGGATTAATTGCAATGACACTATCTACAAGGCATTGTCTCTGTGGATTATAGAACCAGTCATGAGCAACCGCCGCCGGCCCTTTCCGTAACCATTTTTTTGGCCAGAAAAGCTGTCCATTAAAAGTCAGACGATAAAGAATGGTATCCTTCAGACTTCTGTGATCTGTTTGATAAATAGAATCAATATCCACCCCATATTCATCAAATTCTGCAAGATCTGCCATATTTGCATTTTTTGCGGACATTGTTTTTAATCGTTCCTGACATTTTTCCGTTTCAATAAAAGCAGGTCCTTTTAAATAATCTCTGATTGCATCAACAATGATTTCTGCAGCATCATAATTAAAGCGCAGTATTTCCGTTAAAAACATACCATTAAAACGTTTCCAGATACGTTCTCTTCTGTTTCTGGACGGATTACATGCCTCTTCAATCAAAAAGTTACGGAATACTTGATAATATTCCATGAAATAATTGAACTTTAAAGTAAAGCCCATATGCCATACGCAAATACCGTTCATGGTAATAAATTTAGCATTATTACGGAAACTGAATTCCGTATCATCAACACGGATAAACAATGGTAATGCAAATCCGTTTTTCTCGATCATTGTTACCGGTACACAACAATACCACCAGCCAGCATAGGAATCAGCCTTTTTCGTTTTTGCTTCCTCTTTTTGAAGCATTTCAGCCATCTCTACAATTTTTCCATGACCTTTTGAAGAATTCTGTCCTCCATCTGCTCCTAAAAATCCCACATCTTCATGGAAAACATCCATCTCTTCATAACAAAGCATGGCACCACTGATAATATAATCTTTATATTTTTCTTTTGCCAGTAACAATAATAAATATGTTCTTTTTATACTTTCTGATAAAACAACAACATCATCATCCATCAATAATACATGAGTCGCCTTTGGTTTCTGGCGAATAGATTCGATCATTCCTCGTGTAAATCCACCTGAACCGCCTACATTTTTATTTCTGTGATAATAAATATGCGGACCTTCAAATTCTTCCGCCGACAATACTCGACCCTCATCATTATCAACGATGTGAAGATAAACATTTTTTCCAATGATATCATCCTGAGTTAAAATTTCATCCTTGATCATTTTAACATTTTTACGAATAAAGTCTTCTTTTTTAAATGTTGTCGTTGCGATTGAAAGTCTCACTTCATTGAAATCACTTTCATTTACCTCAGCATAATAACCACCACCATATACACAGCACTCTGAATACATGCGGAGTTCAAATGCAATCAATGTGTCCTTATTTGATGGAATCTCAACAATAATTTCTGCTTTTTGATCGCAATGGTATTCTTTCTTTAACAAAACATTTCTTTTTGCTGAATTCTCAATTCTATGATATCCGGACAGAACCAGCTCAAAGTCACCTTTAATTTCAAGCTTCAACATCGTTTTGCCGATTTTTGTGTGTTTTTTCCATTTTTTCATAGAAAAGGCATTTAAATATGCCCCAAAATCACATGTACTATATTTTGAAAATACAAAACATTTTTCTTCAGCATCACGGATTCCTAATCCACCCTTATAAAAAAGATCGGCATTATCTGTATATTCTTCTTTATCTGGAAATAGAATACTTTGCAATTTTAACTCCATTGTTTACATCTCCTTATTTTGTACTTCTTTTAACTCTAAATAACTGCTCCAAAAATCCTTGCTTTCAAGTTTCGAATGATTTTTTCTATATTCTTCACAAACCTTGTCATAATGCAAATCTATTAATCGAAATACTTTCAACATTTTTATATATGCTTTTAGTAGTTCTATCCTGCTCCGCTTCACACAAATTGCATTTCCTGCTGCATCAGCATACACAACCTCATTGCAGCGGAACAAGTCATAAATATTCGGATTTGGTCTGGCTACTTTTGTCGCTCTGTTTTTATATGCAGGCAGAAAATGACCATTCATTGACAACATGATCAATATTCGCTTTAATTTACACGGTGGTTCAGCCTCCGGTCTACCACATGGATCCAGATCTTCCGGCTTGATTCCATTATGTCCTATAAATTCTTCTGCCGGCATAGACTGATAATTATATTTTTTTAATCCATCATGCACACCTAAGGTATCCGCATTATAAAACCACTTAAAACCTCTTAAAAAATCAACCGCACCTTTCAAATTCAGATCCACATATTTATATCTGTATTTTCCGATATTACTGCTGACCTGCACAAAAAGCATCTTTTTGAAATCCTTTGCAGCAAACTGCGGATTATGGATTGCATTCGTAATTGCCAGATTTCTGACATCATAATACTCCAGGAAACCAGGTAATTTATTTTCAAAAGCTTCATGCCAGATCGTTATTCCATTTAAGAAAATAAACTGCCCATTTGCCCTCAATCCATATTCTATATCATCTCTATGGATAAAAAACGGCAAAGGATAATGCATTTCCTTAATAAACGGAACCGGAATACACGAATACCACCAGCCTGTATACTCTGCTTTTTGAATCTGTTCATTTATCACGACATTTTTTAATTGTGTCATGTCAAAATTATGGTTATTCGCAACAATATCACCATCATTCCAGCAGGCACCACATTCATACTGCAGAGTTGGCAAATCTTCTCTTAATAATGAGCCTCCGATTACTGCCATTCTGTATTTCTCTTTAAGCAGGGTCAATAATGTATAAGTTCGTTCTATCGCTTCAGGAGAAATCACAGCATCGTCATCCATCAATAAAACATGTGTAATACTATCATCTCGCATATGTTCGAACATCGTTCTGGTAAATCCACCCACTCCACCAAGGTTTTTATTCTTAACAATGCGAATATGTTCATCCTCGATTTTTTCTCTTACTAATGTACCGCCATTATCGGATATGCATACCGACAAATGTCCATAAGATAAGGCATTCTCATTGTTAAGCAGATTTTCTTTTAATACTTTCATATTTCGCTCAACATACTTCTCACGTTTGAAAGTACAAATGCCTATTCCTATCTTAACTTCCTTCTTTTCCCTCTCTTCATCAGTCATATAACTTGCTGCATAGAGGGCTGTATCCTCCTCAGCGATTATGGATACACCTACTACTCCACTCTCCGGTAAAGCAAATATTGGAGTATTCACGGAATCTTCGCCTTTGCTTTCCATTGGAAATTGCATAATTATCTTCGAACATACTTTTTTATTCTTGCAGGATAAGGCATATATGACAACCTTTATTTTTCCTTTAAAATTAACAGACACACAAACCGATTGAATACCTGTATACTTTCTCCATTTTTCAGCAGAAAAAATATTCATATATGTCAAGAAATCTGCTTCACCACCTGCATTAAGCAATATTCCACTCTCTGACTTAATTCCGTTTTTTAATTTATAGTATAATTCTGGTTCCTCAACAGACTGTTGATTCCATACAATTTTTTGTAATATCATGCTTTTCACCACTTACTGATTCATATGCATATATTCAGTTGTTACTTCTTCTACCAGACCACTCATTCGAACATTTCCTTTGTCAATCCAAATAGCATGATCACATAACTGTCTGACAGAATTTATATCATGAGAAACATATAACAGAGTTGTTCCTCCACTCAACATCTGCCCCATTCTCTCATAACATTTCTGCTGGAACTGGTAATCACCAACGGATAATATTTCATCAACCACGAGAATATCCGGTCTCACCATGGTAGCTATTGCAAATCCAAGTCTTGCCTGCATACCAGAGGAAAAATTCTTAATCGGAACATCCAAGAAATCCTGCAATTCTGCGAATTCAATAATTTCATCAAAATGCTCTTCCATAAATTTTCTTGAATGTCCAAGTACAGTTCCATTCAAAAACACATTTTCTCTAGCCGTCATATTCATATCAAACCCGGCACCCAATTCAATCAACGGTGCAATGGTCCCTTTTGTAGTAACTGAACCTTTGTATGGTTTTAAAATTCCACAGCAGGCTTTTAAAAGCGTTGACTTTCCGGATCCGTTTGTTCCGATCAGTCCCCACGCCTCTCCTCTTTTTACTTTTAAATTGACATCTTTTAACGCAAGAAATTCCTGGAACATCAATTCGTGTTTGATCAGTTTGATCACATATTCTTTCAGGTTATCTACCTTTTCAGATGCCATGTTGAACCGAATCGTCAGGTTATCAACATCAACAATATATTCTTCGTTCATTCGCCCTTCTCCTAGATATATAAAATGAAGTTATCCTGTGTTTTCTTAAATACACCAAGTCCAATTGACAGCATGATAAAAGCCATTACCCAGCAACCAATAAAGATTCTTGGAGTTGTAAAATGTCTGTATAAAACAAGATCTCTGAAGAACTGGATATAATAAAACATTGGATTACAGTATTCTACCAGCTTTCTGAGCCAGTCCGGAAGCAGCTCGATCGGGTAAAACATTGGAGTTACATACATCCATGCTACTGTGATGGCATTGTAGATATACTGAATATCTCGAAAGAAAACATTCGCAGCAGAAAGGAAAAAGCCCAATCCGCATACAAAGATATACAGCGGAATCACTACCAATGGAAAAAGCAGGATATATGGTGAAAACGGTGCTCTGGTGATCAGCATGACCAGAATCAATGCTCCCATTGAAAAAATAAGGTCGATCAGGGAACTTGTTACTTTTGATAAGGTAAAAATATATTTAGGTACATATATTTTCTTGATCAAAGCTCCATTATCCAACACAGAATACATAGACATATGGGTTGCATTATTCATAAAATCAAATAATGCCTGACCTGTCAGCAGGTAAACCGGAAAGTTTTCGATTCCGCGCTGGAACATTTGGGAAAATACCAGTGTCATTACAAGCATGATCAGCAGCGGATTCAAAATACTCCACACATATCCCAGAAAACTTCTTCTGTATTTTAATTTCACGTCTCTGACTACCAGTTCTCTTAATAAATCTTTATATCTAAAAAATGTATTTATCCTATCTCTTGTTACGCTCATTATTCTTCTCCAATTTAATATGAATCTCTTCGGCCTTTAAATGCAAGTACAGCTAACGGGAATGCAGCATATCTTGTTTTCCGTAAAAACAACACTGCCGGATTCTTTACTCTGTCATACACTTCTCTGTTCTTATGATAAAAATATGCATCTAATTTCATTGCTTCTTTTCGCATACCATTCTTCAGAGGAAAGCTGATATAAATTTTCATCTGACTGGTAAGGATTGTTGCTGTCAATTCCCTGATATACTCCAGATTTGCCTTTGGAGCCGTCTTCTCGACTTTTTTGCAGTACTGATTGAGCCGCATAAGAACCCGCAGATGATTCTTCAGATTCTTCTGCATCTTTTCAATGGACATACTTTGTCCCGGAAGTCCCAGACGATATTGGTAAACAGGGTCTTCCATAAAATATACTGTCTTCACGTAAGGAATCGGAAATGCAATAAACTCTACATCTACATAAAAAGTGTGTTCATCAATCTGTTCATTTGCTTTCCTGAAAAGCTCCGTCTTCACAGTCGTGGCATGCATATCTATGATGGTCTTACCAACAATCTCCTCAAACTGGTAGAGCTTGTTATACTCGATTTTTTCAAACGGATATTCCTGCCTCTTTTCCGGCAGCCGTGTCGTATGGTTGATCCAGGTATAATTCGATGCAACGATATCAGCATCAATTTCTTTTAAAAGTTTCACCAGTCGGATGAAGCTTCTGGTGTCTACCCAGTCATCTCCATCAACAACTTTAAAATATTTTCCTCTTGCCTCACGAGCTCCCGTGTTGATGGTGGAACCATGTCCGCCGTTTTCTTTATTGATCAACCGGAACGTATTTTCATACTTTGAAACATATCTTTCCGCAATTGTTGCAGTATCATCGCTGGAACCATCATTCACGATCAAAACTTCAATATCATCCATGACTTCAGAATTCACAAAGGATTCCAGACAGTCTTCCAGATATGCCTGCACATTGTAACTTGGGACAGTTACTGTTAATATTTTCTCGTCCATTGTTCTCCTAACCTGATTTAATACTATTTTTCTCAAAAAAAGTTGGTTTTACAGATATTTAGTTCTATCTGAATCACCAACTTTTATTCTGATTACTAGAATATTATACTACACTTTTCTTTAGATGGAAAGATTATATCAAATACTCGCATCTTTGTCAAATCTGCCCACTTTATATACCACTGTGTTTTTCATCTACAATGGGTCCTTCATGACTGATCCTCCCTAAACTGACCAGTTTCTGAAAAGCCTCACTGTCTCTTTTTTTATCTTCCGGTCTGATATGATAAGTAGAAATCATATCTGCAACTTTTTCTTTAATATCCGGACTTTCTTCCATTGCTGCCTTTTCCAGCTCTCGCAGCTGGCTGAGGAAATGTACTTCATCGAACTCAAGAGGTTTGCCGATAAAAATCAGGTTGTTCGCTGTTTTCTGTAGTCCCTCTTCTTTTGTCAGCAATTCCTCATACAGCTTTTCCCCCGGTCTAAGACCGGTATACTTGATCTCCATATTCACACCAAGTGTATATCCGGAAAGTCGGATCAGATTCTTTGCCAGATCAGCAATCTTCACAGGCTCTCCCATATCCAGCACAAAGATTTCTCCGCCATGGGCATAAGCTCCCGCCTGAAGTACCAGTGAAACTGCTTCCGGTATCGTCATAAAATAACGGATAATATCCGGATGCGTAACTGTCACAGGACCTCCTGCCTCCATCTGTTTTTTAAACAGCGGAATAACGCTTCCATTACTTCCTAACACATTCCCGAATCGTACGATCACGTATTCTGTTCTGGAATATTTGCTGAAGGTCTGTACGATCATTTCACACATACGTTTCGATGCACCCATGATATTGGTAGGGTTTACTGCTTTATCCGTAGAGATCAGTACAAATTTCTTTACCCCGTACTTGTCCGCAGCTCTTGCTGTCTTATAAGTACCAAACACATTGTTTTTAATGGCTTCATTCGGGCTGTCTTCCATAAGTGGCACGTGTTTATGGGCTGCCGCATGAAAAACAACATCCGGTCGATAATGCTCCATGACGCTTTCAATTCGACTTGTATTTCGAACAGAACCTATCAGTACTTCCAACTTCAGATTTGGATACTTACGAACCAGCTCCTGCTGAATGTCATAGGCATTGTTCTCATAGATATCAAAAATGATAAGAAGCTTTGGATTGTGGGAAGCGATCTGACGGCATAATTCACTTCCGATGGAGCCGCCGCCTCCCGTAACCAATACTCTTTTATTTCTCACATACTGCCCAACGCTTTCCATATCAATTTCAATAGTATCTCTTCCGAGAAGATCTTCGATGGATACTTCCCGCAGGTTTGACACTCCTACATCGTCATTGATCAGCTGATACATTCCCGGTAATATCTTAAGTTTACAATCTGTAAGATTACAGATTCTTAAGATATCTCTGGTATTTTTTGTTCCTGCCGAAGGAATTGCAAGGATAATTTCTTCTGCATCATACTTCTTTGCTGCTTCCTGAATCTTATCTCTTCCTCCGACAATGCGGATTCCATGAATGTATTTTCCTTTTTTGGAAGGATTATCATCAATCACGCAGACAACCTTCTGATTCAGGTATTTACTGCTTTTTAATTCTTTGATGATCATATTTCCGGCTTCGCCGGCACCGATCACAATGGTGTTACGGCTATGCCTGGTTGATTTCTTCAATCCATTTTCCATGGTATGCAAAATGCGATAAGAAAATCGAGTGATGATCGTTGTGATACTTAACAAAATAAAATAGAAGAAATAATAACTTCTCGGAACCTGCAGATACAACAAACTGAAACCGAAAGCCTGAAAGACCGTTGACAGCATTGTTGCACCAAGAATGGCAAGCATCTCATTTATGCTGGCATAAGACCATACCCTGTTATACAGATTAAGTACTAAAAAAATGACTACTGTTGTGATAACATTGATGACCATATAGCTCTCGACACTGTACATATACTCTGCCGGTACCCAGATATTATCCAATTTAAAACGCAAAATAATTGCCAGATAAGAATCCAGGATCACACTTAAGATATCTACAATAAACAGTGCGATCATCCGACTTCTGGAATTTTGCAATCCCCATGTTTTTTTCATAAGCGACCTCCATTTGTACAACATAATACTGTCACAAAATATTACCGTTCTCTAACCAATCTCCGCTTAGTTATATAACTCATATACATATGCCTTTTCATCCTGATACAATTCCTTTGAATTTTTAAGTCCGGTTAATTTCTGTATCTTTTCTAAGCATTTTTCAGGATCCATGGTTACCTTTTCACCGAGATCATCATATTTTTTATCAAGTATTCGATCCAAATATACAACTAATTTGGAATTTTCTATTGAAACGTCCGGTACTTTTATATCCAGATCTTTGTAATACATTTGATATAAACGTTGGTAATTCTGTAATTCTAACCCTTCGTTAATCATTATATAAGACGTTGTATAAACATACAAGCATGTTGTATCTGCATATTCTTTACTGATTGCAATATTATTTTCTCCTTCCGGATATAAATAACAAGGATCATTTACATAATACGTCAAGCCTCCTATCAGCATCATTGAAATAACCATTGCAATCTGAATCTTTGCTTTATTTTTTATCCATAACTTATAGATAAAATAAAGCAGGTAGCAAAACAGCAGAGACAGAAAAGGAAACAAATTCATGATATACCTGTTCACCTGCCATGGCGAGATTTTTGCTGAAATAACAAATACAAAAGCACAAGTAAGTATTATATCACAGATCAAATATGTTTCTCTTTTTACTTTTACATAAACAGTTTTTGTGTGTTCTTTATTATTCACTGCAATTTCATAGTGATCTGCATGATATTGCAGCTTCATTTCCCACAAAACCTGTGTGATAAGATATGCAAGAATTCCAAGGCAGCAGACAATCAGGAGCAGCATGAAGACACCGCCGAACATCTCTTCACTGACTATAACCCAGAATTTTCTGATTCGTGACGTCCAATCTGAAAAATTATGCATATTCTGAAGTGTTTTCTGGCTATGGCTCACTCCTGTACCTGTCAGATTCTTAAGAATTGCAGGGTATAACGCAACAGCACAAACTCCGCCAACGCCTCCGCTCACTACATATTTTCCGGTCATTTTAAAGTCTTTTCGCATGATCATCCAGATCATCTGAAAGATCACCATAGGAAATGCAAAAATCACAAAATAGTAATGTGTAAATACACCGCCAAAAGTAGCAAGCAAAATACTGATCAAATTTTTCATTTTGATTTTTCTTGATGCCATCATTTCCAAATGTTCATATGCGAAAATGGTACACCACATGGTTAATAACATATACATTCGAATATATGTCACCATATTTACCGCTGCAATACTAAATCCAAAAAACAAAACCGGAAAGAAAGCAAAATATTTATCTTTTTTGATTAATTTTCCTATTTTATACAAAAATATAATTGTTACTGCATAATACAACAAGTTAGGAATGAGACCAAACCATTTACTGAATTGTCCCGGAAAGCATGAACTGATTGCATGCAAAACCATATAAAAAAGAGGTGGATGGGAATCATGGGTCTGATTATAGATAACAGATCCAAATTTGAAGGCTTCTCCCTCATTGACTGTCATATATTCCTTAAACATATCCGGACTGATTTCCGGATTATCTAATGCTCCATCTTCCCAGATCTGTGCGTGGTAATAACTGTTAGAAAGTCCATAGGACCATAACTCATCCACAAAATATCCTTTTTTCATATCACAATAAAAAATCATAAAAATGATCTGTATAAGCAGAACACATATGAATATAATATGACTGCTCTTATCTCTCAAAAACTTTTTCATATTCCTACCTTTCCATTGATGCCTGTATTTTTATTTTTTGACAAATGCTTCTTTGCCCATTTCCGGAGCAGTATCTCCCTTTGTAACAACTTTGATCTCGATTGCTTCTATTCTTTTTGAAAGTCCTTCTGTACCTGCAGGATTACCATTTTTTGTCCATCCGAGCCAGCCATAATCCTGTGCGTGGACACGGTAATACACATCACATGATTCAGAAAGCGTTCCGGTAAGATTAATCTTGATCGCTTCTACTCGTTTTCCTTTTCCGGTGGTTCCGGCAAGGGCTCCGTCTTTTACAGACTTTTGCCAGCCGATATCCTGTACATGGGCACTATATTCCACACTTCCCTCTGCTTTTTGACCTGACAGGGATATTTTGATTGCTTCTACTCGTTTACTTTCCCCGGTAGTTCCGGCAAGAGCCCCGTCTTTTACATTATTCTGCCAGCCAATATCCTGTACATGAGCAGAATAGACGATGGAGGTCCATTTTTTACTGAAGCACTGTTCCGTTGTTCCCGGAGCCTGTGCACCTTTTTTTACAATTTTAATCTGAATGGCTTCTACACGGTAACCATAGCCTTCGGTTCCGGCAGCCTCTCCATTCTTGGCCCATCCCATCCAGCCGAAATTCTGCGCATGGACACGGTAATAGATATCATATCTTTCTTCCATTTCTTCTGTCAGTCTGATTTTTACAGCTTCTAGCCTCTTCTGGCCATTTGCAGTGCCGCTTACTTCACCTTCCTCTTTCCAGCTGTCCCAACCAATATCCTGTATATGTGACATATATTGAATGGTTCCTGCGTAACCTTTATCAGGCAAATTAACTTTGATTCCACCTAAAGCCAAGGACTTTCCTGTTGTACCACTGGTTTCTCCATTTTCAACCGGACTCATCCATCCTTCACCATTGACATACGCAGCATAAGAAACGGTCGGATCCTTCTCCACAAATGCGTTTTCCGTACTTCCGGGAGCATCCATTCCTTTTTTGCCTGCAACGATCTGAATGGCTTCTGCCTGGCAGTCATAACCTTTAGTTCCTGACTCCTCATCATTCTTTGCCCAGCCAAGCCAGCCATAATTGCTTGTATAAACACGATAGTAAATATCGTAATTCTCTGCCTGCGTTCCTTTTAATCTGATTTTTATAGCTTCGGTTCTTTTTGGATCGTCATTTGCTGTCGATTCCTTTCCATCTGCAGCATATTCCTGCCATCCTGCATTTGGCACATAAGTTGAATATTCCACATTTAGGTCTGCAAGATTTGCATTAATCTTTATACTTTGGATTGCTTTCGACAAACCTACTGTACCACTTTGTTCTCCATTTTTCACCTGACCGGTCCAGCCAAGATCCTGCACAAAAGTACTGTAAGAAAGGAGGTCTTTATTCTCAACATCTACATCCTTTTCTTTTTTCAGCAATACGATCTGGATTGCCTGTAAATCCTTCGATTCTCCGGTTGTTCCTGCAATCTCATCTGTTGTGGCATAATTCTGCCATCCATCATTTGCCACATGGGCACGATATAGAATCTGATATTCGTCTTTCTTTTCGCCTGTCAAACGAATCTGAACTGCCTGTATTGCTTTGCTCTGCCCGGTTGTTCCTGCCTGTTCACCGTCTGCAACATAATCCTGCCAGCCATCATCCGCCACATGGGCACGATATTCGATACCCAGACCATCAATTCCTGATATCTGCATTTTCATGGCCTGCATTGCGTATCCAAGGCCTACAGTACCTGCCTTTTCACCATTTCCGGTTTCATCTAACCATCCAAGATTTGTTACGTGTGCCGAAACAGATAAGGCATCCTTCACTTCATCCGGTACTGCTACCGGCTCTACCTCTTCCCCTGTATCCGGCTTGTTATTTTCAGGCGGCTTCACATTTGAAGAAGATCCATTTCCTTTCTGAATAAGTGAAATGTAATCTGTACTGGCATATCCATACATATCCTGAAAATTATAGTTACCGGTACTGCTGTCTACTCCGTTTCTTCCCTCTGTAAGGACACCATCGCTCTGAACCCGGTAAAATCCATTCGCTGCTTCACCATTATCCAAAAGTAAAAATGCATACTGTGACTGAGCAGCTGTCTTATACAGCACATCAGAAGAAGTATTGCTTTCTTTTCTGACATTCAGCGTGGTATGTTCACTGTTTATCAAATCCTTTATTCCAATGGAATATTTTCCATAATCCTTTGATCCATTTGTCCTGTCGAGGCTCCACATCAAATTGGCGATCTTCTCACCCCAAAACGGATCGGATGCATAGTGGACGTTAATTCCACTTCCTTTATTACCCAGATAGGCTCCTTTATAGGTTCCACATCCCGGTCTTAAATATTGCTTCGACATATAAGTTTCCGCAAAATCCTTGAGACAGGTAGAGACATCCTTGTAACTATTGTCACTCTCTCCAGGAGAGGTATCTACAGCATTTAAACCGAAAAGATTATTCTTTTCCTTTGCAATACTACTCTTTCCCCATCCGCTCTCAAGGGCTGCTGTTCCTGCCATCATCAGGGCATTTACACCGTATGTATCCTGATTTTTCACAAACTGTGCACCGCTATCCCACATTTTAGAGTCCGAATCAGTCTTTGCATTGATGATAGAATTCAATTCATCTGCACTATAATTGCTCTGACTGCGAAGCGGCAGATACTGAAAATAATTATAATATGGAGCAGACGGATTCACAGAATGTGAACGGTCACCGTTTTGATAATCTTCCAGCATATTTTCAAAATTATCGTAGGTGTAAAAATAATGTCCGTCATAACTATAATAATCAGTGCCCTCTGCAAGATACTCCGGTGCCGGTCCATTGTCCAGGCAGGCATTGTAATCATTATTCGTTACGTTTCCAACGATATTATGATAGAGTCTTCCGGATGAGACCTGATAACAACTAAGGGATTCAACCTGGGAAATATCTACGACCTGTACTTCATCCGGATCGATTTCTCCGATCACGCCTGAAAGCATAAACCGCACTTTTCCATCGCTGGTTCCAAGATAAGCAGCGTCCGCACCGTACGCACCGCAGGTATATCCCTGGGCGCCGGTTTCTGCTTCTGTGTATTCTGTAACCACAGCACCTTTTGTATTAAAATTGACGATTTGGGCAGAAGAAGATCTTGCCATTCGAATACTTTTGTCTTCTTCAACTAATCCTATTTCCGGTTCTATTTCATACACGTTTCCATATTCGTCTGTTTCTATCAGCTTTTCTTCGACTTTCTGAGGTTCTTCTTCGGCATATACACGAAGCGGCATTTCTGTCATTCCTGTTATCACAGCACCTGCCATAAAAAGTGCAGCCATTTGCTTTGCTTTCTTTCCCATAGTATTCTCCTTACTTATTCATCAGATCCCCCACTGTTTCAGTCTTAGTATAGCACCCACATTCTTAGAGTAGCAACATTTTTATAACTTTCAAGGCAGAGAAACGCTGAAGTTCATGGCAAATCACTTCAGCGTCTCTTCTATTCCTTATGCTTCTTTTTATCCTTCTGTCTTCGGCACAAGTTTAATCTCCAAGGATTCCAGTCTGTATCCCTTGCCTGTAGTCCCGGCTTCTTTTCCATCTTTTACCCAATCCAGCCAGCCAAGTTCTTCAACCTGTGCACGATAATAAATATCGTAATGATCCGCCATCTCACCGGTCAGTTTTATCTTAACCGCTTCCATTTGGAGTTTTTCTCCGACTGTACCGGATATCTCGCCATCTTTTTTCCAGTCCTGCCAGCCAATATTCTGAACATGGGCGCTATAGGTAACCTCTCCCGAATACAATGGCTTATATAAATCCAGTTTCAAAGCCTCCATGCGGAGTCCCTGACCAACGGTTCCGATCGTCTCTCCATTATAGACCTCATCCTGCCAGCCAATATTTTGAACATGGGCACTGTAAACAGCCTGGGTATCAAAGGTTTTTGAGGAAGTTCCTACCGGTGTCAGCCCTTCTCCGTCTTTACGAACCAGAGCAATCTTTATTGCTTCCATCCGATAACCATAGTTAACCGTTCCTGCAATTTCTCCATTCTTCGCCCAGTCAAGCCAGCCAAAGTTCTGGACATGGACGCGGTAATACACATCATATTCCTTTTCTATCTCACCGGTCAGCCAGATTTTTATTGCTTCAATCCTCTTATTCTGTCCGATTGTCCCTGCCATTTCTCCATTTGAAACTTCTAATTGCCATCCAATATCTTCCACATGGGTACTATAATGAATGTCTCCTGAAAATCCACGACCAGACAAACTTATTTGCAAAGCTTCCAGACGCTGGTTTTTCCCGATCGTTCCTGCTGTTTCCTGATTGCAGCAAGTCGGCTGCCAACCGACATTTTGCACATGGGCGGTATATTTAACTGACGGTTTATTCCACTCTTCGTTAAAATGATACGCATCTGCCGTTTCTCCAGGAGCAGCGCTTCCCTTTGGCAAAACAGCAATCTGTACTGCCTCTATCGCATAGCCATACTCTTCTGTTCCGGCTTTCTCTCCATTTTTCGCCCAGCCAAGCCAGCCAAAATTACTGCTATGTACCCGGTAATAAATATCGTAATTCTCTGCATCATCTCCGGTCAGATTAAGTTTAATAGCCTCCAGAGCTCTGCTCTGGCCTTCTGTGCCAAGCATTGCGCCGGTTTGAACTTCATCAGTCCATCCATACCCAGCCACAAGTCCGGTATAACTTACTCCTAGATTTTCGCTGTTTGTCTGGATTTTCAGTGCCTCCAGACGCAGGCTCTTTCCGATTGTTCCAAGGGTATGCCCGTTTTTCTTCCAGTCTGTCCAGCCATCATTTTGAATATTTGCACAATAGCTGATAAGGTCGGTATCACCTACTTCTACAACCGGTGTATTCACATCTGCATCACTTAACAGATTGCCATAGTAAAAGCTGACATCCACATCTGTACTGATTCCATCCACCTGTGCCTTGCTGGTGCACTGCCACATATCATAATTCCCGTTATAATCACATTGATAATTATACTGTGCCACCCAGCGATGCCAGTTGTTATAGACACTGCCTGTCAGATAATTGTTCCACCAATTCAGATTCGCATACACACCCACCTGATATCCTGCATTGCTGATCTTATTGCAAAAGGTTTCAGCAAACTTCTGGATCGTGGCATTTCCAAGGCTGACCTGGCTGTTATCCTCCAGATCATAATACACCGGATATGCCAGATTGTATCCCTTGATCAGTCGCAGTACGTGATCCGCTTCACTTTCGGCTTCCGTTGTATTCTCAGCGTAAGAATAGATATAAACTCCGAAAGGAATTCCTAATCTTGTACACTCAGATACGTTATACTGCCATTTTTTATCATCTTGATAAGAAACATCATTTCCATATCCAACACGGAGAATTGCAAAATCGATATCTGAGTTCTTTACTTTTTCCCAGTCAATATCCTGGTTGTGTTCACTCACGTCGATGACCTTTCCGATTGCCCCCTCAACCGGTTCTCCCTGTGAATTATAGCAAACGCCGTTGATTTTTTTATAGGCATTCGATGTATCACTGATGGCATATGCACTGGCTGACCTCTTTTGGATCGGCTGTCCGTTGGAATATCGGAAACTGTTCTCCACAAATCCGCTCTGATCCCTCAGTCCTGCACTCTCTGCTGTTTCGTCTGAAACAGTTTCTGCTTCATCTGATACATTCTCTGTTTCATTTGCTACATCTTCCGTTTCATTTAGCAGCTCTTCTGTTTCGTTTGATACATCTTCTATTTCATTTGACACATCTTCTGCCAGAACTGCCATTGGCTGACTTCCTATAAAAATTACTGCCATCAGCACTACAAATATTCTATTTATTTTCATTTACTTCCTCCGTCATTCTAAACTGTCTGTTCCTAATTGTAAGTATCATAAGCCTTTTTGTAAAAAACCATAATGATCTTTGTTAAAAAAGAAGGCCAGAATTTATTAAACATATCGGTATCTTCTTTGATTCTTCTGTGATCGACGATAAATTCCTTGCTTGTTGCCCCATCATGAATTCGATAATAAATGATAGGTGTATCGCAATAAGCAAAATGTGAATTTTTAATCTCTGCACATTTCAAAAAAGTATCCCAGTCAATACAGAACTTCATCTTGGAAGTAAAGATTGGAAGTCCTACCACACTTTTATTATAGGTAACTCCCGGACAGCAGATGCTGTTTCCCAGAGATAGAATCCTTCTTCTCCACCATTTTGAGGCAGCAAGTTTTTTACATCTCATAGGCTGTCTCAAAAACTTCCGAAGCTTACTGTTTATATCTCGTTTTCCGGCTTTTCCGCCTTTCAGAGGCAGATAATCTGCGATAAAGATCGACATCTTTTCATCCGGAATATGTTTCAAAAGTTCTTCCACATAATGTTCATTATACACATCATCCTGATGCGCAACTGTCACATAATTCGTTTTTGTACATGCAACAGAAAAATTCCAGTCATCACAAATATCGCTCTTTCCTTCCCTTACATAATAGGGAATGTCATATTTTTTTGCCATATTCTCGATAAACTCACAAGGTGTCGACGTACAAACGATAATATTACTTTTTACCTTCTGGTTTACAAGCGATTTGATGCAGCTTTCCAGGTACGGCGATTCCTTGTATGCACACACTGCAAATGTGTGATCTGTATTTTGATATTCCATTCCATTTATCCCTTCTTAGCAAATGTCCAAAATTTATTCATCAAAAAATTAATCGGCGTTGTGATCATAATATTGATAATCGGTGCCACAGCCTGTGATATTCCCAGGATGTTTACCTGTAAATAAAGTAAAAGAGTACTGAGGATGAAGCTGAATCCATAAGAAATATAGGTTTTTACCAGGGATTCTTTTTTATTGCCACTCTCTTTTGCTTCTTCTTTAAATACGAATTTGCTGTTCCAATAATATGCATTCAGCGTTCCTGTCACAAATCCAAGTGCATTCGCGATGAGATAATGCACACCAAAAAATGTAAACAAATAATAAGTTGCCAGTGAAACAACCGTATTACTTACTCCTACCATGCCAAATTTAATAAACTGGACTCCGATTTTATCCCATAATTCTTTTAATTTCCGCATTCTACTTCTACCCTAAGAATTTTTCTACTCTGAAGCGTGGTCTTCCTTTTGCTTCCATATAAATCTTTCCAATATACTCTCCGACAACGCCCAGACCTAATAAGATGAGTCCTCCAAAAAGCCAGATGGAAATAACGATGGTTGCCCAGCCCGAAACTGTGTTTCCTCTGACTGCTCCGATAATAAACCAGATGATCATCAGCGCACTGGCGCATAAGGCTCCTACACCGAGAGTTGTGATCAGACGGATTGGTTTAATACTGAATGAAGTAATTCCATCAATAGCAAAGGCAAGCATTTTTTTCAGCGGATATTTGGATTCTCCGGCAAAACGTTCTTTTCTTGCATATTCTACGGTATCGCTTTTGTATCCGATCAGTGGAACGATTCCACGCAGAAACAGATTTACTTCTTTATATTCAGATAAGGCATCTAATACGGTTTTACTCATCAGTCGATAGTCTGCATGGTTAAATACGATGTCTACTCCCATCGCCTGCATGATCTTGTAAAATCCTTCTGCAGTCGTTTTTTTGAAGAACGTATCCGTTGCACGGGAATTTCTGACTCCATATACAACTTCACAACCTTCTTTGTATTTTTCAACAAATTTGTCTACTACATCGATGTCATCCTGTAGATCCGCATCCATGGTAATCGCCATATCACACAGATCTTTTACTGTCATAAGACCGGCCAGAACTGCGAACTGATGACCTCTGTTGTGTGCCAGCTTGACACCGCCAATTCTCGGATTCTCACTGTGATATTTTTCGATGAGTTCCCATGTTTTGTCTTTTGATCCATCGTCTACAAAAATAATTCTGCTCTTTTCGGAAACAGCACCAGCTGTAATCATTGTTTCCAGCTTATTGCCCAGTTCTTTTTGCGTTTCCGGAAGAACCGCTTCTTCGTTGTAGCAAGGAACTACTATATATAATACATCACCCATTTATTCTTTTCCTCTTCCTTAATTCTCTGGATATAGCCCTTTTTCTATCAGAGCTTTTACTTCTCTTACGACAAGGTCTTTGTCTTCTTTATAGGTAACCCCAAACCACTTGTCATGGGATTTTAACACTTTTACCGAAACCTGATCTTTTTCCAGAAGATCTCCGATAATGGTCGGAAGCAGATATTCTCCTTTCAGATTGCCTGCTTCTTGTTTGTCAAGGAATTCAGCAAAACCACTCTCTAAAATACCAAAAAATTCTGGTGTAAGTCCCCACATATTCATAGAAACCGGAGTATCCGCATTAATGATTTCTTCCTTTCCATCAGCTAAAACTGCGGCACCTGTTTCTGTTTTCACGATATTGGAGGTTTCCACGATCTTGGTCAGCATCTGGTTCTCATCCACCTTGCAGACTCCTCGTGTCACACCGCCATTCTCACTCAATGTATTCTTAAGAACAAAGCCTACCATGCTGATCTGCATCTTGTCTGACTTTTCTTCTTCCTTCGTCAGTTCACGAAAAGCTTCTACATAAGCTTCTTTTCCATAATAATCATCCGCATTTATTACAAGGAATGGTTCTTTTACTACATCCTTACAGCATAAAATGGCCTGACCGGTTCCCCAAGGTTTCGTTCTTCCGGCAAACTTTTCTTTATATTCTGCCGGTATATCATCCACCTCCTGGAAAGCATACTCGACTTTGATTTTTTTCTCGATACGGTCTCCGATAATTCTACGGAAATCTTCCTCCAAGTCTTTTCTGATAACGAAAACAACTTTATCAAAACCTGCCTGTATTGCATCATAAATAGAATAGTCCATAATGATCTCGCCCTTTGGTCCTACCGGCTCTAACTGCTTAATGCCACCGCCAAATCTGCTTCCAATCCCAGCTGCCATAACAACTAATGTAGCTTTATTCATAATAATTCCTCCATTTGTATATAGCAAAATTTTAACATTTACCTCTGATTATAACACATACAAGGTTCAATTAAAACATTTTTCCTTTTTTTTAAGATTTTTCTCATAAAATGAAAATCCCCGGCACAACTCGTGCCGAGGATAAGTATTCCTGTTATTCAAATCGGAAGGTATCTTTCAAACCTTTCCATAATACATCTTTTTCACTTAAATTCAGTTTGGTTCCATCTGTCAATGCATAACCTTCGCCGCTTGCTGTACCATGATATTCTCCCGTCAGCTCCGGCCATTCGATGCCGATTTCCGGATCATTCCATGCAAGTCCGCCTTCATCTCCCGGATGATAAAAATCTGTACACTTGTAGCAGAATTCTGCCAGGTCAGATAACACCAGGAATCCGTGAGCGAATCCTTCCGGAATATAGAACTGTTTTTTATTTTCTTCTGTCAGTTCTACTCCAAACCATTTCCCATAGGTTTCGGATCCGCTTCTCAAGTCCACAGCGACATCAAAAACGCTTCCTTTTACAACACGGACCAGTTTTCCCTGAGGAAACTGTTTCTGAAAATGCAGACCTCTGAGTACTCCTTTGGTAGAAGAAGACTGATTATCCTGTACAAAGGTCATTGTAAGTCCTGCTTCTTCCATATCTTTCTGATTGTATGTCTCCATAAAATATCCGCGCGCATCACCGTGTACGGTTGGTTCGATCACGCAAAGTCCTTCGATTCCACCCGCATTTTTTTCTACTTTAATCTGTCCCATTTTTTCCGCTCCTTACCTAGAACTCAATTTCTTTCAAATATCTCTTCAAAGCATCCTGCCATGTCGGGAGAGGTACAAAACCATTTTCCACCAGCTTCTTCTTATCTAATCTGCTGTTGAACGGTCGTTTTGCCTTGGAAACTCCGTATTCTTCCGTTGTAACCGGAAGCACTTTCACAGCATCCTCGGCATATTCTGTTCTTCCCATCTCTACGGCCTGTCGGAATATTTCCTTAGTAAAATCATACCAGCTGATATAGCCGCCTTCGTTTGTCACATGATAATAACCATATTTGTCGGTTTCGATCATATCCACCAGCAAACGTGCCAGATCATAGGTATATGTCGGGGTACCGATCTGGTCATTTACAACCTTCAGCGTATCATGAGTCTTCGCTACATTCAGCATCGTTTTAATAAAGTTCTTTCCATTTACTCCAAATACCCATGCAATACGAACGATAAAGTAGCGTTCAAGATTGCTGCTGACCGCCTGCTCACCTTCCAGCTTTGTCTGTCCGTAAACATTCAGGGGCTTATAAGCAGTGCAATCCGGCTGCCATGGTTCTGTTCCCTGTCCGTCAAATACATAGTCTGTGGAAATGTAAACCATCTTGCAGTCAAGCTTTTTGCAAACCTTTGCAATATTTTCTGTCCCTCCGGCATTGATAGCACGAACCTTTCCCATCTTATCCTCATCTTCTGCAAGATCTACCGCAGTCCATGCAGCACAGTGGATCACAACATCCGGTCTGCATTCTGTGAGAACTTTTTCTACTGCTTCTTTATCTGTAATATCTAAAGGAACATATGGCATTGTGGTAACAGCACTTCCGTCCTGCACTCCCGCATATTCCGGTGCAAGATCAGAACCGATGCCCTCATAGCCTCTTTTTTTCAATTCATTCATGACATCATGGCCAAGCTGACCTGCCACACCTGTTACAAATACTTTCATTCGACTATCGCTCCTACTATTCTTATCTGTTGCCATACATTTTTTCATAGTAATTCTGATATTCGCCGGAAATGATTGTCTCCCACCATTCCTTGTTATCTAAGTACCACTGAATGGTCTTTTTGATTCCATCTTCAAATTTGGTTTCCGGAAGCCATCCAAGTTCATTGTGGATCTTAGTCGGATCGATGGCGTAACGCATATCATGTCCTTTACGGTCGGTTACATGTGTGATCAGACTTTCCGGTTTTCCAAGTTCTTTACAGATGATCTTTACGATATCGATATTCTTCATTTCATTATGTCCGCCGACATTGTACACTTCTCCGACACGTCCTTTATGAATAATAAGGTCGATGGCACGGCAATGATCCTCAACATATAACCAGTCACGTACATTTAAGCCTTCTCCATAAACCGGAAGCGGCTTATCAGCTAATGCATTGGCGATCATCAACGGAATCAGTTTTTCCGGGAAATGATATGGGCCATAGTTGTTGGAGCAACGGCTGATGGTTACAGGAAGTCCATAGGTTCTGTGATAAGCAAGAACCAGAAGGTCTGCTCCTGCCTTGGAACTGCTGTACGGAGAGCTTGTGTGGATCGGTGTTTCTTCTGTAAAGAAAAGGTCCGGTCTGTCCAGCGGAAGATCACCATATACTTCATCTGTACTTACCTGATGATATCTCTGGATTCCATATTTACGGCAGGCGTCCATCATAACAGCAGTTCCTTTGATATTAGTATCAAGGAATACTTCCGGGTTCTCAATAGAACGGTCTACATGGGATTCTGCTGCGAAGTTTACAACCATATCCGGATGTTCTTCTTCAAACAATTGATAGATTGCCTCTCTGTCGCAGATATCAATCTTACAGAAACGGAAGTTCGGATTATCCATGACCGGTGCCAAAGTAGATAAGTTTCCTGCATATGTCAGCTTATCTACGCATACAATTCGATAGTCAGGATATTTTTCCAGCATATGAAATACAAAGTTACTTCCTATAAATCCGGCTCCTCCGGTTACAATTATCGTCATTCTTATTTCCTCATCTTTCTTAATACAAATGTTCCTGATATTTTCCATCTAATACATCTTTCAGGTACTGTCCATACTGATTTTTCTTTAAAACTTCATAAACTTCAAGAACTTCTTCCTTTGAAATCCATCCGTTCAGATATGCGATTTCCTCGAGACACGCAATTTTTCTATGCTGATGCTGCTCTACTGTCTTTACAAAATTCGTTGCATCTACCAGTGATTCATGGGTTCCTGTGTCAAGCCAGGTAAATCCCTGTCCAAGAAGTTCCACATTCAAGCTGTTATCTTCCAGATAAATGCGGTTCAGATCTGTGATTTCCAGTTCTCCTCTTGCACTTGGTTTTAAGTTCTTTGCGTATTCAACAACACGGTTATCGTAAAAATAAAGACCTGTTACACAATAATTACTCTTTGGATGTTCCGGCTTCTCTTCAATAGAGACAGCTTTTCCATTCTTATCAAACTCTACAATTCCAAAACGTTCCGGATCATCTACATAATATCCGAAAACGGTTGCCCCTTTTCCTGTTTCTGCATTTTCTACTGCGGCTTTTAATCTCTTCTTCAAGCCATGTCCGGCAAAAATATTATCTCCTAAAACCATTGCCACCGGCTCATCACCAATAAAGTCTGCTCCTATGATAAATGCCTGTGCCAGTCCATCCGGACTTGGCTGTACAGCATACTGAAGATTTACGCCAAACTGGTGTCCATCTCCTAACAGATCCTGAAATCTCGGTGTATCTGCAGGTGTCGAAATAATCAGAATATCTCTGATCCCCGCATTCATAAGCACTGACATTGGATAATAAATCATTGGTTTGTCATAAATCGGAAGTAGCTGTTTCGATGTTACCATAGTTAATGGATAAAGTCTTGTTCCTGATCCACCTGCAAGAATGATTCCTTTCATCTAAAATTCTCCTCTCTGTACACGATCTTGTCTGTATGCAGCAATTTAGTTCTATTATTTACAATTACTATTATAAAAGATGACGTTACGTTACCTTCAAGTATTTTTTTATGATATCCTTAAAGACTCTAGATTAAAGCATATACTTTTTTGGAGATCCTGATTTCAGAAGTCTAGCCTCTTGACCGGATTTATCCTAATATTATTTATCCTGTTCTCAAGATAGAGGCAGACATTTTTGCACTGTTTATTTCCTGCAGACAAAAATGCCTGCTTCTTTTGTCACATCGTATCCTTTGCCAGCTTTTTGTTTTACATAATCTCTGAACTCCTGGTATCTGCTCAAGATGTATTGATTCTGATTGCCATGGCAGGAAAGGATATATGCGATCAACGGTTCTGCATCCTGAATTTCCAGCTTATCTTTATATTCCTGCCACGAAATTTCATGAAAATATGGTTTCAAGATTTCTTTTCCGTTTTCTTTCCCAAATTTCTCATACAGATTGTCAGCTGACAGTACAATCCGATTGTCAAATCCTTTTGCCAGCTCACTTACTTCTTTCATATGTTTTTTTCCATAGGTACTGCATATGAATCTTCCGAATTTCTTTAATACTCTTGCCACTTCCCTGCAGGTCTGACTCAGATCTTCACAATAAAACAGCATATGATTGGCAATCACCAGATCAAAGGTTTCTGCCATAAAGGGAATCTTTTCTGCATCTAGGATTTCAAATTCAAATCTCTTATCCTTTTGACCGATGTTTCTTCTGGCATCTCTTAACATACCCTCGGACAGGTCAGAAAGTGTTATGCTGATGCTGTCTGGTATTTTCTGTATATTCTCTTTCCAGAGCATTCCGTTTCCACAACCGATTTCTAAAACCTTCAGTCCATTTTTCAATTCAAGATTTCGATAGATCCAGGGGAACCATCCCTCTTTATTTACCGAATATAATCGGTGCAGGCGGATTCGGGAAGCAATATTGGTGGCATTTTGATACTGCTTCTTTACCGCATTTTCCATTCCTGTAAGATGAATCAGTTCCAGCATTTTGTTCCAGTTTACCGTATGATACTCTCTGATCTCACCGGAAGTATCTTCAATTGCCTTTTCAACCAGCTGCAATTGTTCGATCTTATCACGAACCAGTTTTAATTGTACTTCCAGCGAATCTGACAAAAAATGATAATCCATATCTCCGATAGTCATATTTTTGATATCATTCAACGAAAAACCCAAAAACTTCAGCAGAAGTATCTGCTGAAGTCTTGTGAAATCCTCATCTGTATAAAAACGAGCTCCTGATTCATTTACAAAAGACGGTTTTAATATATCATGGCTGTCATAATATCTGATGGTACGCACGGTGACATGTGCCATACGGGCAAATTCTCCCGATGAATAAAATCCCTCTTTTTTCATTTATCTCTTACTCTCCAATCCCACTTTCCACTAATTCTACCATAGCGTCAAGTGCCTTGCTCTCATCTTTCCCCTCGCACACGATCTCAATGGTATCACCGGACTTGATGCATGCCCCCAACACGCTTAGCACACTTTTCGCATTACCTTCCGATTCGCGATATCGGAAAGTGATCTTACTTTCATATTCCAGTGCCATCTTGCAGAAAAGTCCTGCCGGTCTCAAATGCAATCCCGTCGGATTTTTGATCGTTACCTTTTTACTGATCATTTTCTCCTCCACTGCTCTTTGTCAATGTGATCTGTACATTGATCGTATCTTCAAGTTCAATTCCGTCAGGAAGTGTAACCTGGATCGGAACATTATAGGTTCCCGCTGTCTTGCAATCGTTCAGATTGATTGACACACTTCCTTTTTCAAGAGTAAAATCATCCAGATCCTCTTTAGAACCACGCACAACAATTTCCAGATCGCCCTGTTCTGCATATGACACCTTGTAATCCTTTGGTGCATTCAGCAGCGCAATGGAATTGTATGGGAATTCAACTGTCTTAGTTCCGAATTTCTCTACCTGGATCTTTATAACGATCGGTACGCCTCCTGCGCTGTCCTGGTCTGTCTTTGCCCAGTACGGAAGATAATTGGCGATATCTACTGTCTTCTCTATTGTCTGGTCCAGACCATCTTCTGCCAGCTCTTCTGCCGGAATTTCAATAGAATCTACCGTTTCCAGCTGCTCCTCTGTGCCTACGATCTGAATGCTTTCCGGCTGGATACTGATTCCGCTGAAATGATATCCGCTCGCAGTACCGATCAGTGAAGTATCAAATTCTACCGGAATACTCTTTGTCTGAAGCATGGTGATTTTTACCTTCAGTCCTTCGTCTCCCAGGTTATTCTCAATCTGTGTCGAATCTACGATCTTTCCATTGTTATCATAAAGAATCAGCTCTGCTTCTTTTTCCTCATCTTTAGACTGTCCTGAAACATCGACAAGTGCTACCACCTTGTCGATTGAATCGATTACTGATTCTGGTCCGCTGATCTTAATCTTCTCCGGATTTGCTTTCAGCTCACCCACCTGATATCCGTCTCTCGGTGTTCCCGAACTGGTTGCAGTGATCGGGAAAGTCTCTGATTTTCCAAGTTCAATGCTTACTCGCAGATTGATCGGATTGGCAGTCGCCTCAAACCTTCCTGCATAAGAAGGGATCGATATATCGATCGGGATCAGGGATCTGGTTCTGACATCCAGATTCTTCATATCCGCTGTTGCTCTGATATCATCAGTTTTAATTTTATTTAAAATAGAACGTTTTGCCTTTACTGTTACGGATATCGTCCTGCTGTCATCCAGAATCTGATATGTATTGCCCGGATTTGTTACGATTTCCGGATGTGTCACTGTCACCTGGATTCCGGAAAATGTCCGTTCGTCCACCGGATCTTCAATATTCATAACAATTATCCATAAAAGGACAGAGAATACAAATGCCAACAACTTAAGACCCCAGTTTTTAGTCAACGCCCTTTTCATGCGATCTCCATCCTTTCCATATTTTTTTCAAACGTCCGATCTCCATACTCTTCTTACTGATAGATTCCAGACGTTTTTTCAGATATTCCGGTGTAACATTGCGCACAAGCTGTCCGCCCATCGCTACAGATACATACCCGGTCTCTTCTGATACGGTGACGATCAGAGCATCACTCACCTCACTCATTCCGACTGCTGCACGATGTCTGGTCCCCAGCTCCTTACTGATTCCCATATTGTCTGACAGTGGAAGATAGCAGGTCGCTGATACGATCCTGTCTCCACGGACAATGATCGCGCCATCATGAAGTGGTGTGTTGTGTTCAAAAATATTGATCAATACCTGCGGTGATACAATACAGTCCAGCGCGATTCCGGTACTCTCGTATTCTGTCAGCATGATTGCCTGCTCTACGACGATAAGTGCTCCTGTCTTCACTGCCCCCATCGCAAAGGATGCTTCTACGATTCCATCGATCGTTTTCTGGCTGAAACGTACATTATCTTTTCCTCTTTTATCCAGTGCTACCATATTGGGAACAAATTGTTTTTCCCCCAGTTTTTCCAATGCTCTTCTGAGCTCAGGCTGGAAAATGATCACGACTGCGGTTGCCATGACCGGAAGTGAATTCTGTGCAATCCACAAAATCGTATACATTTTAAAAAATGCAGCCACCAGAATAAACAATGCAACAACCAGAATCCCCCTCAGCAGCATCCAGGCTTTTGTATTCTTTATCCAGAGAATAATCTGATAGAATAAAAATGTAATAATCAGTATCTCAACAGCATCTACTACCCGGATCTGCGGAAAGTACCACGATTCTGATACAAATTCTTTTAAAACCTGTGTTAATACTGTGTTCAACAGTGTACCCCCTTTTTCTATCCGTTATTTATACCCCTGTTTTTTATAATATTTCCCTATTTGTTATCGCTATTCAGTTCATTTTCCACAATGCTCTGAATATCCAGTTCTTCCTTCAGGCTCTGTGCAAGAAGGATTTCATCTGTATTGCCCCCAACTCTTGTCGGTCGCTGAACTGCCGGACTCTTTGGCCATTTTACCTTAGAAGCCGTTTTTGTTTTGCGTACTGCCGGTTTTTCCGTCTGCCCACTCTTCGACTTCTGTCTTCTCTCCGGCTCTGTTTCCACAATCTCACCTGTTTCTTTCCGCTCATTGATATGTTTGACCGTCTTCTCCGGAGCTGTCACCGAAATCTTAGGGATGGCTTTTACATAATAGTAATATTCATCATCCTCAAACTGGAGACGTTCTGTTCTGGAATAATCCACCGAGAACAGGAAAAATTCCATGATAAAACCAATCACGACTGCTGCAATATTTCCAACGATCAGCATATTATAAGAGGTATGTATATCGAATACAATATCTCCGATCACAATTACAACAATATTCACAACCGCACCGGATGCTGCTGCGATTTTCCACGCATGATCTACCGAAAGCCGGCGCACTGTATATACCACAAAAATAGAGATAATAAATGCGATCACAGTGATCCACAGAGTTTTATCCTGGAATACCGTCTTCACAAACAGCGAAATCTGCCTGGTAATTCCATCCGCACTGGTGATCGCTGTTGCCGAGGTTCTCACACATTCGATCATATAGTAAATAATTGTTCCAAATACAACCGGTACTGCTGAAATCGGTCCAAGTACAAGCGCACAGGCAACCGGCACCACATACGGAACATGAAGCATAAATGCTACCGGTGTGACCAGCAGAAGAAGTGCCTTTTTCGGAGTAAATCTGCAGTAAAAGATAAACATTACCACAAAAATCAGTGCCGCTGCCGCTGCCACTCCTATAGACAGTTTGAACAGATGCACAATTACAAGTCCTGCCGCCACATACGCCGTTACAACCGGTGGAAGAAAGGTACAGATCACTGCCAGTGCCACCGCTACAACCGGTGTCGCCACCGCTTTCATCAGTCCAATATTCTGGTTGATCATAAGAAATGTAACCAGTGCCAGAACAAACTGCACAGCTTTATCAATATAGATTGATTTCATCGCGTATAATTCCTGTAATTTATCTCTCCATACTATCAGATCATTCATTATCGTTTCTCCCTTTCATACATTCTGTTCAGTCTTGTAAGATCGTGATTGAATTGTTTCACACGCTTTCTTGCTTTTTCATGTTTGGTTCCGTAAAAATGGGAAGCAACGATTCCATAAAAAATAACAAGTACCAGATATCCAATTATCACAGTTGCCGCAAGCATCACAAGAAACTGCATATTCAGATTTCCCATCAGTTCATCCAGAAAAGCAATAACTCCGATTCCCACTGCAACAGCATAGCCGACCGTGACCCATATGATCGTAGCAATGGTGTGAAAGCTCCGGTAATCTTTCTTATAATAAGAACTGATCTTAAAATCTTCCTCTCCCTGTTTGCTTTCGTACATCGCCATCCTTGTCATCAGCTTAACTTTGCTTTCATTTAACATTTTGTCACCTCATACGTTTTATTCGTATATGCATTACTTTCAGTATAACAAATATCAGATTCCTTGTCCAATACTTACCGTCAAAAAGTATACATTTTCGGCTCCTGCCTTTTTAAGCACTCTCGCCACCTCGTCTAAGGTACTTCCTGTCGTATAAATGTCGTCGATCAAAACGATATTTTCTCCTTTTACATTTTTCTGCACTGCAAATGCTCCCCTGATATTTCGTTTTCTCCCTTTATCGCCCAGCTCTTTCTGAGGACTAGTCGCCTTAATTCTCTTAACAGCACCTGCATCCATAGCAATTCCGGTATTTTCTGATAATACCTTTGCTACAATTTCTGCCTGATTAAATCCCCGCTTTCTTTTTCGCCGGGAATGCAGCGGAACCGGCACGATCAAGGTGATCTTTCTTTCCCATAGATAAGGAAGAAAATGCTCTGCCATTTCTTTTCCGAACGTTTGTGCGTAAATCCTCCGGTTCTGATATTTCATTGCATAAACTGCATTTTCCACTGCATCTTTATGCACCCAGAGACTTCTGCCATCAACAAAAAGATGCTTCTGCCTGGTACAGTCATAGCAATATTCTTCAGCCGGATCTGTCAAAGGCTTTCCACAGCACATGCATCTTACTTCACCAATATAAGGAAGTTTTTCACGGCACGCCTTGCAGATTCCATTGTGTTCCGTAGAATGTTTCTTTCCTGCACTTACAATTTCTCCACAAAACGGACATTTTGAGGGATAAATTAGTTCCAGAATTGTTTCTTTGACCTTTTTTAAGTTTTCCATCCGCTTTTCGGATTTGATTTTCTACATTTTCTGTGTAACTATCCGCAGAACTCCCGGATCCGTTCTGCCAGACTGGTATTCCGGTTGTGTTCATTGGTATTCCGGATCATCTCCTGGAAGGTCTGGTCATTTCCGACAATTGTCACACATTTTCTGGCTCTTGTGATTGCCGTGTAAAGAAGATTCCTGTGAAACAGCTGTCTCGGTCCGCTCAGAAGAGGGATAACAACCGCCGGATATTCGCTTCCCTGCGACTTGTGAATGGTGATCGCATAGGAAAGCTCCAGTTCTTCCAGCAATTCAAACGGATACTTTACTTTTCTCTTTTCATCGTATTCAACTTCCAGTGTTTCAGTATATGTATTGATCTCGGTGACAATTCCCATATCGCCATTAAAAATCCCCATCCCTTTATCCACCGTCAGTCCATACTTGGTTGTGATCTCCCATTCAAGCTGATAGTTATTCTTAATCTGCATCACCTTGTCGCCCACGCGGAATTTGTGATCGCCATATTCTTTTTCCGCTTTTCCCGGCTCCGGTGGATTCAAATACTCCTGCAAAATACTGTTCAGCCTTTCCACTCCCAGCAGTCCTTTCCGCATCGGTGTGAGTACCTGGATATCATATGGTTTTGCATTGACATATTTAGGAAGCTTCTTCTGGATCAGTGTCAGCAGAACACTGATGATCACATTCGGATCCTGTCTTTTCAAGAAGAAGAAATCCCGGCTCTTATTATCCAAAAGGACCGGTTCTCCCCGGTTGATCTTATGTGCATTTACCACAATATCACTCTCCTGTGCCTGTCGGAAAATCCGGGTCAGCATGACAACCGGAAAACATTCCGATGCGATGAGATCCTTCAAAATACTTCCCGGGCCTACTGATGGAAGCTGGTTACAGTCCCCTACCAGGATCAGCCTTGTCCCCGGTACAATTGCGGTAAGAAGTGCATTCATCAGAGGCAGGTCTACCATAGACATCTCATCGATGATGATCACGTCGGTTTCCAGTGGATTGTCCGCATTTCTTGCAAATCCGTTCCGGTTCGGGTTCTCATCCTCCTCCGGATTACCGTTCACCTCCAGAAGCCGGTGGATCGTCTGCGCTTCCCATCCGGTTGCCTCTGTCATTCTTTTTGCGGCACGCCCGGTTGGTGCTGCCAGCATAATTTCCATATTCTCACTGTGAAAATATTCGATCATGGCATTGATCGTCGTCGTTTTTCCGGTTCCAGGACCTCCTGTGAGAATCATAATTCCATTCCGCACAGCCGCCATAACCGCATTTTCCTGCTTCTCGTCAAGCTGCATTTCGGCTTCTTTTTCAATCTGATGGATCTTTTTTTCGATCACTACATTGGCTTCTTCATATTCCAGATTCAGATCATGCAGCATTTTCGCGGTATTGAGTTCCAGATAATAGAAGTGGGACACGTATACCCGCAGACCTTCTTCAGATTCTTTGAGTACGATCTTCTTTTCCATCGACAGATCCATCAGGTATTTCTCAATATCCTTAATCTCCACTTCCAGAAGTGCAGATGCCCGACGAAGCAACACGGCCTTTGTCAGATAGACATGCCCTTCGGCAACACTCTGCTGTAAGGTATAAAAAATACCACTCCGGATACGGAAATCCGAGTCTGAATGAATGCCGATCTTCGTTGCGATTTCATCAGCGATCTTAAATCCGATCCCCTGAATCTGATCTGCAAGCTGGTATGGATTTCCTTCCAGTACCTGATAGGTCTTCGGACCGTAAAACTGATAAATCTTTGCTGCAAGTGTCGTCGAAATCCCAAATTTCTGAAGATAGATCATTGCCTTCCGCATATCTTTTTTCTCTTCTACCTGTACAGCGATCTCTCTTGCCATACGTTCGCTGATCCCACGCACCTCCGCAAGTCTTTCTGGTTCTTCTTCGATGATCCGGAAGGTGTCTTCCCTGAATTTTTTCACAATCCTGCCGGCAAGAGATGCACCAACCCCTTTGATCGCCCCTGATCCCAGATAGCGTTCAATCGAAAGCAGATCTTCCGGTGCTTTGATCTCATAATTCAGCACTCGGAGCTGTGTTCCATATACACTGTGAACCACATATTCTCCGTTCACCTCAACCAGCTCTCCCTCTGATAAATAGTTAAAGTTTCCGACACAGGTCAGATCGCCATCATCATTATTCAAATTAAATACGGTATATCCATTGTCTTCATTGCGAAATACAATGTGTTCTACGTAACCTTTTACTGTTTCCATACTTTTTTCCTTTTTAAAAAGGCTGTCTCTCTACAGAAACAGCCTTCTCATGTGCTTATCACTAGAAATCTTTTTTTCCGTTCATAAACTCCACATACTGACCGGTACCGATTGCAACAACCTTCATCGGGTCTTCCGCTGTCATCGTATTGATGCCTGTCCTTTCTTCGATCAGTTCTTCCAGCCCGCGAAGCAGCGCACCTCCACCTGTCAGTACAATTCCACGATCCAGAATATCCGCGGAAAGTTCCGGCGGTGTTCTCTCCAGAACCCCAATGACCGCTTCGACGATCTGACTTGTAGTCTCATGCAGGGCTTCTTCGGTCTCAGAAGCCGTTACCGTGACCGTCTTTGGCAATCCTGTTACTAGGTTTCGTCCCCTTACTTCCATTGATTCATCTTCTACAAGAGGATATGTCGTTCCGATCTTGATCTTGATATCTTCTGCTGTTCTGTCTCCGATCAGCAGATTGTGCTTTTTCCGGACATAACGGACGATTGCTTCATCAAAATCATCACCTGCAACTTTTAATGATGTATTCACAACAGTTCCTCCAAGGGAAATCACCGCAATGTCGGATGTACCACCACCGATATCCACGATCATGTTGCCACATGGTTTTGAAATATCTATTCCGGCTCCGATTGCCGCTACAACCGGTTCCTCAATCAAATGTACTTCCCGCGCACCGGCTGCAAAAGCAGCCTCTTCTACCGCCTTTTTTTCAACCTCTGTAACACCGCTTGGCACACAGATACTGATATTCGGCTTCTTAAATGTACGCTTTCCCAGTGCTTTCTGAACAAAATATTTGATCATTTTTTCTGTGACAATGTAATCGGAAATAACGCCCTGTCTGAGAGGTCTTACCGCAACAATGTTCCCCGGTGTCCTTCCAAGCATCAGCCTTGCTTCTTCACCGATTGCTTTTATCATATTGGTATCTCTGTCAAAGGCAACGACTGAAGGTTCTTTCAGTACAACTCCCTTTCCTTTCACATAAACGAGGATACTTGCTGTTCCTAAATCAATTCCTAAATCTATTGACATCACGATTCCCCTTTCACATACTCATCTTATTATAATCAAATCTTTAATAAATAGGAAGTCTTTTTTTCAAGTTCAGGATTTTTTAAGATTTCTGTATCATTTTCTGTCCAGCATCATTTTGATGTATTTTCCTGTATATGAATTCGGGTTTTCTGCCACTTCTTCCGGTGTACCGCACGCAACAACTGTGCCACCCTTGTCACCGCCTTCCGGTCCGATATCGATAATATAATCTGCTGTCTTGATCACATCCAGGTTATGTTCGATCACGATAACCGTATTGCCATCTGCCGCGAGTCTGCGCAGGATTTCCGTCAACTTGTGCACATCTGCAAAATGAAGTCCGGTTGTCGGTTCGTCCAGAATGTACACTGTCTTCCCAGTGCTTCTCCGGCTCAGTTCAGTTGCAAGCTTGATCCGCTGTGCTTCACCGCCGGAAAGGGTTGTAGACGGCTGGCCAAGACGGATATAAGAAAGTCCTACATCGTAAAGTGTCTCCATTTTTCTACGGATACTCGGTACATTTTCAAAGAAATGAAGCGCCTCTTCTACCGTCATATTCAGAACATCATAAATGCTTTTTCCTTTATATTTTACCTCCAGTGTCTCACGGTTGTAGCGCTTTCCGCCGCATACCTCACACGGCACATATACATCCGGAAGGAAATGCATCTCAATCTTGATGATTCCATCTCCGCTACACGCTTCACAGCGTCCGCCCTTGACGTTAAAGCTGAATCTTCCTTTTTTATAGCCTTTCGCCTTCGCATCCGCGGTTGCCGCAAACAGATCCCGGATCAGGTCGAATACTCCGGTATATGTCGCCGGATTGGATCTTGGCGTCCTTCCGATTGGAGACTGGTCAATGTCGATCACTTTGTCCAGCATTTCCAGTCCTTCAATCCGCTTATGCTTTCCAGGAATCACACGGGCACGGTTTAGCTTTTTCGCCATACTCTTGTAAAGGATTTCATTCACCAATGAACTCTTACCGGAACCTGATACGCCGGTTACACAGGTCATCACACCAAGTGGGAACTTCACATCAATATTTTTCAGGTTGTTCTCTGCTGCACCTACAACTTTGATCCAGCCGGTCGGAACTGCGCGGGTTTCCGGAACCGGGATCTTGATCTTTCCGCTTAAATATGCACCTGTGATCGACCGTTCTACTTTCATGATCTCCTGTGCCGTTCCCTGGGCAACCAGTTCTCCACCGTGTTCTCCGGCTCCCGGTCCGATATCGATTACCTGGTCTGCCGCAAACATGGTATCTTCATCATGCTCAACCACGATCAGTGTATTTCCAAGATCACGGAGATGCTTGAGTGTTGCGAGAAGTTTGTCATTATCTCTCTGGTGCAGACCGATACTTGGCTCATCCAGAATATAAGCCACACCCACAAGACCGGAACCGATCTGCGTCGCAAGCCGGATTCTCTGTGCTTCTCCACCGGAAAGAGTTCCTGTTGCACGGGCAAGTGTCAGATATTCCAGACCCACATCCAGAAGAAACTGCAGGCGCGCTTTGATCTCTTTTAATATCTGTCCGCCGATCATCTGCTGCGTCTTTGACAGTTCCAGACTGCTGATAAACCGCTGAAGCCGTTCAATCGACATTGCTGTTACGTCTGAAATATTTTTATCTCCGACCGTTACCGCAAGTGCACCCTTTTTCAGTCGCTGTCCGCCACATTCTCGGCAAGGTGTGATCTGCATAAAACTCTCATATTCTGCTTTCATAGTCTCCGATCCCGTTTCACGGTATCTTCGCTCCACATTCCGGATCAGCCCATCAAATGCAACGTCATAGATCCCTTCCCCGCGTTGTCCTTTATAATAGACCTTGACTTCTTTTCCATTAGTCCCACGAAGTAAAACATCCTGGATTTCTTTCGGATACTGTTCAAACGGCGTATCCAGGTCAAAATGATATTCCTTGCAGAGTGCTTCCAGAATCGCGTGAGTAAAACTGCTCTTATCGGTACAGGACTGCCATCCTGTCACCACGATTGCTCCTTCATTGATGCTGAGTGATTTGTCCGGAATCATCAGGTCTTCATCAAACTCCATTTTATATCCGAGTCCGAAACATACCGGGCAGGCACCAAATGGATTGTTAAATGAAAAGCTTCTCGGCTCGATCTCATCAATACTGATTCCGCAGTCCGGGCAGGCAAAATTCTGGCTGAAATTCAGCGGTTCCCCTCCGATCACATCCACAACCAGAAGCCCCTCCGCAAGACTTAATACACTTTCTATGGAATCTGCAAGTCTTTTTTCAATCCCCGGTCTGACAACCAGACGGTCTACAACAATCTCAATATTATGTTTTATATTCTTGTCCAATGAGATTTCTTCGGAAAGCTCATACATATTTCCGTCAATCCTTACACGGACATAACCGCTTTTCTTTGCTCTGTCCAGAAGCTTGACATGGATTCCTTTTCTCCCCCGCACAACCGGTGCCATCAGCTGGATCTTTGTTCCTTCCGGAAGTGCCATGATCTGATCGGTCATCTCATCTGCCGTCTGCTTCTTGATCTCTCTTCCACACTTCGGACAATGCGGAATCCCGATTCTTGCATACAGCAGTCGAAAATAATCGTAAATCTCCGTCACGGTTCCGACTGTGGATCTCGGATTGCGGTTCGTAGACTTCTGGTCGATGGAAATCGCCGGTGAAAGCCCTTCAATACTTTCTACATTCGGCTTCTCCATCTGCCCAAGGAACTGTCTTGCGTAAGAAGACAGAGATTCCATATATCGTCTTTGTCCCTCTGCATAAATTGTATCAAATGCAAGGGATGATTTGCCGGAACCACTGAGACCGGTCAGTACTACCAGTTTGTTCCTCGGAATATCTACATCAAGATTCTTCAGATTGTGCTCGTTCGCACCTCTGATCTTTATCAGTTCTTTCTTTTCTTCAGCCATCTGTTCTTCCTCTTCTATCTCTTCGCTTTACTCCATCTCATTCAAATGCTTTTTCAGCTCGATCAGCTTATCACGCAGCTCTGCTGCCGCCTCGAAATTCAGCTCTGCTGCCGCTTTCTTCATCTGCTTTTCCAGCTTCTTGATCAGCTTCTCCAGCTCTGCCGCACTCATGGATTCCGGATCTTTTTCCAGCTTCATCTCTTCTGCTGCAACCTTCTTTGAAATACTGATCAGATCACGCACCGACTTCTTGATCGTCTGTGGCGTGATTCCATGTTCTTCATTGTATTTCATCTGAATCTCACGACGGCGCATCGTCTCATCAATCGCCATCCGCATCGAATCCGTCATGTTATCCGCATACATGATAACATGCCCTTCTGCATTTCTCGCCGCACGGCCAATGGTCTGGATCAATGAAGTTTCCGAACGCAGAAAACCTTCTTTGTCCGCATCCAGAATCGCTACCAGTGTGATCTCCGGAATATCCAGACCTTCTCGAAGCAGGTTAATTCCAACCAGTACATCAAATACATCCAAACGCATATCCCGGATGATCTCTGTCCTTTCCAGAGTATCAATATCCGAATGTAAATATTTCACACGAATGCCAAGCTCCCGCATATAATCGGTCAGATCTTCCGCCATACGCTTTGTCAGCGTTGTGATCAGTACCTTATTCTTCTTCGCTGTTTCTTTATTTACCTCACTGATCAGATCATCAATCTGTCCTTCGATCGGACGCACTTCTACTTCCGGATCCAGAAGACCTGTCGGTCGGATTACCTGCTCTGCCCGCAGCAGTTCATGAGACTCCTCATACTCTCCCGGTGTCGCCGATACAAACAGTACCTGGTCAATCTTACTTTCAAATTCCCCAAAGCTGAGCGGTCTGTTATCCTTTGCCGATGGCAGACGGAATCCATAATCTACCAGTGTTGTCTTTCTCGACTGATCGCCGTGATACATGGCTCCAATCTGTGGAATCGTCTTATGCGACTCGTCGATCATGATCAGAAAATCATCCGGAAAATAGTCAATCAATGTACATGGCGGCTCTCCTGCTTTCTGCCCGGTCAGATGCCTCGAATAGTTTTCAATTCCGGAACAAAATCCTGTCTCTCGCATCATTTCTATATCAAAATTCGTTCTCTCAGAAATACGCTGTGCTTCCAGAAGCTTATCTTCCCCTTTAAAATAACGAATCTGCTGCTCCAGTTCTTCTTCAATCTCCCCGATGGCACGCTCCATATTCTCCTTGGACACTACATAATGAGATGCCGGGAAAATTGCCACATGCCCGATCACATTCAACACTTCACCGGTCAATGTATCAATCTCTGTTATTCTGTCTATCTCATCACCGAAAAATTCAACTCTGTATGCAATTTTTTCCGAATACGCCGGGAAAATCTCAACCACATCTCCTCGCACCCGGAACGTTCCACGCTTGAAATCCATATCATTGCGGTCATACTGGATCTCAACCAACTTCTTCAGAACTTCATCCCTGTCTTTGATCATGCCCGGTCTAAGTGAAATCACCATCTCCTTGTAATCAATCGGCGAACCCAGTCCGTAAATGCAGGACACACTTGCCACAATGATGACATCATTCCGCTCAGAAAGCGCTGCTGTCGCAGAGTGGCGGAGCTTGTCGATCTCATCGTTGATGGCAGAGTCCTTGGCAATGTAAGTGTCGGATGACGGAACATAAGCTTCCGGCTGGTAGTAGTCGTAGTAGGAGACAAAATATTCCACTGCGTTATTCGGAAAGAACTCTTTAAATTCCCCATACAGCTGCGCTGCCAGTGTCTTATTGTGTGCTATGATCAGCGTTGGTTTATTCAATTGTTGGATGACATTCGCCATGGTAAATGTCTTACCAGATCCGGTGACGCCAAGCAATGTTTGACACTGATTGCCTTCTTTAAAACCTTCGACTAGTTCTTTGATTGCCTTTGGCTGGTCTCCTGTTGGTTTATATTCTGATACTAATTCAAAATGATCCATGTGATTTCTCCTGAGCCGCTCTAATCTGGCGGTGATATTTTGGAAATAGTAGTTGTGTTCTTAGTATGTTACTTGTCTAGTATATCATTCAGAATAAAAAAAGTACAGAACAAATCGAATGTTTGTTCTGCACTTTTTCAAACAATCTGCACTTCAATTAATAACACCTTAAAAATCCCATTTTTCAAAAAGTTCCTCTGCATATTCTTCACATTGTTTTGCAGTCTCTTCTCCTGATAAATTCAAAGAATCTATTACTACTTCACTTCTTGTATTATTCCCATCATAATATCTTTCTTCCAATGACGGTTGCAAAAATAAGATATTATTTCCACTTGTCCGGTTAAATCTATCGCTAGCTCTTCCTAGCCATATATTTTCATATGTCTCCTCGTTTCTATAATTATAATAACTTACTTGAACCCAATATATCAACTCACTCGTTATGTATTCTTTTCTCTTATTCGAATTCTTCCTGCTAAATAAACCTGTTAAATAGTCATTGCCTAAAATCTTATCCGAGTCATTATTTTCCAAACTATATTCTTCTAGCATAGCTATATCTAACCACGTATCACTAAACGATATCAATCCATCATCTGTAATTTCATATTCATAAAAGCCAGCCAAGCCTTTAAAAGCTTGATTTTTAATTTTTCCATCAGTACCATATTGTTTAACATAAAGAATTGGCATTATTTGCAAATCACTATATCTGACCTCTCCTCCCGTGTTATATATCGTATAAATATATTGATCTCTTTCTTGATTATATTCTTGTTCAATTGAAAAAATGGTTGTTTTTCTTGATTTATGTTTTCAATTTCCATTTTTGTTAGTTTTGCCTGTTGAATATCTGCCCAACACGATGCAATTCCAGCCGCTGCAACTGCTATTGAAACTAATAGTGGTATTATTGTTGTAAACCATATTTTATTGATTTCTAAAAAATGGCTCGCCCTATTTTCCCCATTTTCAGTTTCCAATTCTTCATCTTCTGTTTTTTGCTTTTCTTCTCCCATAAACTCTCCATCAAGCTTTATTAATTATCATTTTCCATCATCCTTCCGAATCTCATCAATAATCCGACCTATATTACACGTAATCTGTCCTTTACACTGATGAATATCCTCATTGATTTTCTTTTCCTGTTCAATAGCAATCTCTATATTTTTCGCCAGTTCTCCAATCGCAGCATTTTTCTTCGGATTGATTCCTGTTCTGGCAAGTAACAACTTATAGATAAATGTCTGATGTCCATCTTTTTCATTCTGGATAATCTGTTCAGCATTTGGCTCAATATCATCTTCGTATGAATTTTCATAATGTAACAGCAGAAATAATTCAAATGCCGGATTACTAACCGCTAATATATTCTTCTTTTCACCTTCAGCTACCAATTCATCATAATCAAGTACCTTCTCTTCAAAAATGTCTCCATCAAATACAACAATCATCTTATCCCGTTCTTTATCAAACGCTATTTCTGGATTTTCTTTCTGATTTTCTGCAAACTCAATCAAACGTCTTGGAAATGAAATGTCCCTGTCTCCCTCTGTTTTTTCAAGTAATCGGATATCGATCAATGGATGAATATTTAACTCTTTTCGGATATCAATTAACTTTTTGAAATACCATGTTTCAGTATTTGCACCCTCACATATGAAAAAGTACTTACGATAAGGCTCAATCTGTTCTTCTTCATCTGTAGTTCTGCTATTCCAATTCGTATAACTTCTTACTGGAGCCAAGGCTACTCCTCCTCTCTAGGTGCAGAAATACTTTCTGCACTGTCGCGGCAGTCGTCAGGTGTCTGTGCAAGCACATCCGTCTGACTCGTTGCTCGCGCAAAATCGAATGTTGAAAATACTGGTATCGCACCATACCTACCTTCCAGATATGCCTTGCTCAACACTTTATCATACCTCTCCTTGAAACGATCTAAGGAATAAATAGAGCTTGCATTTTCTGCGTTACGTTCTACAAACCAGATTTCATCCCTTCTAAAAATAGCCTGATCCATAATGGATGATTCATGTGTAGTGAACAATAGCTGCATACGCTGCTCATCATGTAGCTGCATAAACAATTGCAAAAATCGTTCTGTCAGCTTCGGGTGTAAGCTTCTCTCCAATTCATCCACAACATAAAGAACATCTTCTCGTTTATTCAACAGCATATCCATCAAATCGAATAATCTTCTTGTTCCATCAGACTCTTCATCAAAACCGAACTCATAAAATGACTTATTATGATGCAAACGGATTGTTGTGACCTTCGGTTCAGAATGTCCTTCAACTTCGATATTAAAGAAAGTTTCCTTCGACCTCATCGTCATTCTGAATGATGGTTCTTCCTGCTCTTCCATTCTATTTTTTACATGCTGCATCATCTTATCAAATACTGATTTCGGCAATGCATTTGATAACTCATCCAATGTAATTTCTTCAATTTTTACCTGGCTGATACCCGTATCAAATGTTTTGATCAATTTGTTAATCAGCTTCAGCGAATTATCATCATAATAATATTCCAAATCAATCAATGGCGTATCCGGTGTGATAATCGAAATATGATTCTGAATCCAATCATATACATCCCGGAAAAACAATAATTTAGATCGTGTGCTATATTTTTTTCCACGATTCATTTCTGTCAGGAACAAAGATGTTTCATTTCCTTCAAAATCATCTGCATAGGTTTCAAATTTATTTTTTTCTGTGTTTGTCAGCGTAATACCATCATTTAACACCGGACGTTTACTTCCTTCTCGTTCAAAGAGACATTTTGCTGAACCATTCTGATATAATTCATATAACCATTCTCCGGTTACTTTTCGTCTGCTTAAAACTGCGGAAAAACCATAGGCATAAAATTTGTCACCTACAGTAATCTGAATTTCAAAACTACTTTCTCGTTCCTTATTCTCCTGCCGATTCTTACAAAACATCTGTGTAGCTTCTATCGGAATACCATTGCAGACACTATCTTTAAAAAATTTAAAGAACAATGCCAGATTGGTCTTTCCAGATGCATTTGCTCCATAAACTACTGCATATTTTAATAACTGGGTACTTTTTATCTTTAACCTGTGATTTGCATTTGTTCGTATTTTATTTGAGGAAATCATTGTCAGCTCTGCTGCTTTATCAAAAGATTTAAAATTTTCAACACTTACTTTTACTAACATTCTTATACACCTCCACCTTTATTATATGTTTTACTCTTCTCTCAGTCAATGTAAATTTTCTTATTTAGAGATTTTTTCGTTATATATTGTTTCTTTTTCTATTTTTAACAATTTTATTTTGAGTTATGCATATAATATCAATGTATAAGTCAGTTTTTTGTAGCGACACTATTTTACTAATGCCGCTACATGAAATATTACAATAAATAAAAACTTCTAATTCTTTTTTCTTCTATCTCTCCCAATCCATCCTTCCTGTCACATTCAACAGCTTTTCTTCTCGGAAGCTGAGCATCTTTCCATTAGTTCCACCGACAATGATATGATCCAGCAATTCTATTCCCAGTAGCTGTCCGCACTTCTGCAACTTTCTCGTAACAATCATATCCTCTTTTGATGGTTTCACATTACCACTAGGATGATTATGAAGTCCAATGATTGCAGAAGCATTTGCCAGAATACTGCTCTTAAAAACTTCTCTGGGAATTACCAGAGATGCATTGATTATTCCAACACTGACCAGATTCATATTGATTACCTGTCCATTATTTTTCATATTCAGGATGCAAAATACTTCTCTGTCATATTGCGATAACTCCTTCGCCATCAATTCTACAACAGCCTGTGGACTGTCCAACGTCTGCTCACTATAAAGAGACGGCTCTTTTACCAGACGGATATTCACAACTTCCAATTCATTCTCCATCCTTCTGATCTCCTTTTGGAAATTCTACAACCAAAAAAACATTACTCTCTGAAGATTCCACATATGATTTCAATTGTGATAATGTCATTTCCAAATATTTAGGTTGTTCCACCATAATCTGCTCCTTTCGTTTCTTCCTTTACTTCTGTTTTCCCTGACAAATAGCTTATCACTTTGTTTGCCTTAATGCTTTTCTGCAACTCACTGATAATGCACAAATCTGCTACATTCACTCCCGGCAAAGCAAGCATCTCATCCATCGTCATATTGACAATCTCTTTTTCCGTTCCGTATCCGGCATCAAATAAACGCTGTAATACTTTTATTGTTTTCTGATTCTTTCCCATTTCAGCATCAAAGGGCAGCTTATCGCCGCCCTCTGTTTTACTCCTCCTCTTCTTTCTTTTCTTCAATTCCTAATCTCTTAACCTGTTTCTTTTTATTCCAGATACGAACTCCTGTGATTCCGGCTGCTGATAATACCAGAATGGCTATCCATAAAGCTGCATTTGCTGTGTCTCCTGTTTTCGGAGGATTACTGGTCTTTGTAGTAGTACCCGGTGTCTCTGGGGTTGGTGTTCCCGGTACTTCTTTGATGGTTACAGTCTGACCTTCATCGTTGATTTCCTTATGCTCTGTTACCTTTTTCGGTTCTTCCAGATTTGTTATATCATACAGTTCTTCAAAGGTTACAAGCTGTTTTCTTCCAAGAGTGCTGCCATCGAAAGTAAACTCAATCTGCACTTCCATGTTTTCCTTGTCCGCTGTAAATTCATAATCATTGGTAACTTCTTTGCCATCAATGATCAGCTTTGCATTTTCTTCCTTAATCATCTGCCAACCAGACAATTTATACTTTGTACCGATTTCCAATCCTTCTAATGTAACTGTATCCACAATCGTCAGATCTTTTCCGGCTTCAATTTCTTTCTTACCGTTCTTATCCGTTGCTGTGGTATGAATCGAAATCTTTCGTTCTGTAATCAGGACTGTCTGACCTTCATCGTCAATGTCCTTATGCTCTGCAACTTTTACAGGTTCTTCCGGATTCTTCAGGTCATATAATTCTTCAAATGTAACCAGATTCTGTCCGCCAAGTTCTGATGCATCAAACGTATAAGAAACTTCTACTTTCATTTTCTCGCTGTCAGCAACAAAAGTGTAATCACTCTCCACACGCTTTCCATCAATGAGCAGTTCTGCATTTTCCTCTTTCAACATCTGCCAGCCTTTTAACTGATACTTTCTGCCTTCTTCCAGACCGTCCAGAGTAACTGTATCCACAATCGTTACTTTCTTTCCTGCAACAATTACCTTCTCACCTGTTATTTTACCCGTTGCTGTGGTATGAATGGTAATCTCTTTCTCATACTCATCAGTCAGTGTTCCAAGGTCTATTTTCACTTTATTTCTGCTTACAACAACTTCAAATGCAGGAATCAGCTTCATACCTTTGTTGGATTCACAAGATAACTCCTCAATCTCATAAGTGTCATAAAGTAATGCCCCTTTGCTGTCGTCTGGCTCTGATGTTCCGAACCAGATACCGTCCTCACTTGTTTTCCCGACATTTGTATTTTTCTTATGAGATGCCCAATCGGAAACGGTTGAAAACTGACCATTTTTATCTGTCACTACGATATGGCTCTCACCGGTTGTCTTGCTGGTAATTTTGAATGGTACATTAGCCAGTCTCTTATGTGTACCTGCTCCAATCTTTACTCCTTCTAAATCTCCACGTTTAATCTGGTTGTAAATCGAATGGCTTTCGTCTGTTAAATCTACGATTTTTCCATTTTCCGTAATCGAAAATTCAATCGCTTTTGCCCCGTCAGTCAGATAACCTTCCGGTGCTTTGGTTTCTTCCAGTTTGTATTTACCATACGGAAGTAAATCTGCCGTCGTTGTTGCAATTCCGTCAATCCCTGTCTGAATCGTCTTAACTGTCTCGTTCTTTTTGTATAGCTTTCCTTCTACCAGAACCGAATTTTCGTTCAAAGAAATAATTGCAAATGCAGTATCTTTTAATGTGGCACTTCCCTGTGCTTTGGTATCTTTTGTCTCTAAATCACGTTTCTGAATCTTCACACCACCTCGGATTACCTGGTCAGATACGGAATACTGGTTGCTTCCGGAAAGAACTGCAAGTTCTCCGTCCTCTGTGATCTGTGTCAGATACATTCCTTTTATCTGTTCTGTAATGTCTCCTGCCTGCATATAAGCTCCGTCCAGTAAATATCCGTCTGGTGCTTTTGTCTCCTCAACAGTCAGTGTTCCAAGTGGTAATACGCTTTTTTCATTCTGAATGTAAAATGCATCTCCCGATACTTTGTAAGCATCTGACAGTTTTGTCACATAATGAATACTTCCGTCACTGCTCTTTTCTGCCACCGTTTTTGTAACCCAAGTACGTGTTGCTTTCTCTGGTAAGTTATCTTTTGTATAAAATCCGTCATAATAATGCCAGGTAAACTCTGCTCCTGACAGTGCTGCATTTCCCTGTGCGGTTGCTTTTCCTGTTTCCATATCAATCTTGAACAGATCTACCAATGTCTCTGTTACTTTCGGAACATCGGAAACATTTAATACGGCTGTCTTTCCGGCTTCAACTTTCAGACTGCGTACTGTCGTATCCAGCTTATATCCTTTCGGTGCAGAAAGCTCTTTGATATAAACAGTCCCTGCAGTCACTTCAACTTCATTCGTATCGCCATTTTCATTTGTTGTAAGTGTTCCAATCTGATTACTACAATTCTGGTCTAAAAATATGCCAAAGGTTGCTCCAACAATGGAATACATCGCATTTCCATTTGTGACAATCTCATTTGCAGTTGTCTTTTTTACCTTCGCATTTCCGACATTCAGTTCTGCCCAAAACTGTCCAAGATCCTGTCCTTCACCAGTATAGATATATCCGCCACATTTATAGCGACCTTTGTTTGCCTGTACAAATACTCTCGCTCCTGCATACACTTCATTCTGAATATCCTGTGAAATCTCAGAATAAGCAGCTCGGACATTATCGCACTTCCAGCCCAACTGTTCACTGAGTCTCTGCCATACTACACACTGTTCCAGCAGATATCCCTGATTTGCATTCAGGTTACTATGACTGCCTCTATACTGCTTTACATACTCCAGTGACAATGCCACATCTTCGATCTGTGTAGCACTCATGCTAGCACTTGCATCGTGTCTAGTTTTATACCCATTTTTGAATCCGGTGTTAATATCTACACAATAGGCGGTTTCGCCCTCTACTCGCATGTGACCTTCATTGAATGTAGAATGAATGGTTCCATCATTCATCACATGTTCAATATATCCGACTCTCTCTGAGGATTCCGTCCAATACTGTGTTTCCGCTGCCTGAACCGATGTGATCGGTAATGCAGTTAAAATCGTGGTCAGGGCAAGAATCCCTGTACACACTCGTTTCCATATATTCTTCATTTTCTACAATTCCTTTCTTTTCAATCAAAAAAAGACGTCCGTCTGGAACGTCTGCTGTTGTTTTATGCTGTTTGCACCCTGCTGTCATGCAGGGTGTGGAAATCTCTGACCTGCCGAAATAAAAGATGTTCCCGGCTCCTTATTGTCTTTTCGGCTGGTAATCTGCTGGTAAACCAAAGGGGTAGGGTGTGGGGAGGGGAAACAGAAAAAGACTGATTTCTCATTAACCGCCAACGGATAGACTTCTCCCTTGGTGTCAAAATTCCTATCGTTCCCTGCTTTTTTCCCGTTTACGGTATAATTCCAGTGCTTTGATAATGGTTTCTTCCATTTTTTGTTGTGAAGTCCCCGATGGAAAATATTTCTTCAGTCGGTTCTTTGGGATTTTCCATTGCTCTACCTGATTTGGCTTTTCCTCTGCCATAATCGACAACAAAACATCTTCATTCAATCTGCCCTCTGCTGAAAATTTGCGGATTTTAATTGCCTGTGCATGACTTGGGGTACAAGCCTCCGACTCCATGGTGTCGTACAATATCTCCTGTTCCTCTTTCGGCAAATAAGACAGCTCCACCGCCGGACGCATAGAAATCTTTTTGTCATCGACCATTTCTAGGATTTCCGGGATAAGCTCCGTAAGGCGGATATATCTTTGAATCTGACTTTTACTTTCTCCTACCTGTTCTCCTAGAACTTCTACGGAATATTTTCCTAACTTCTGCCCCAGTGGGGTAGAAGTTAAATCCGTTCTCTGTCCCTGTCTCTTCATAGCATCTAGCTTCATTTTATAAGCAAATGCCTTTTCGGATGGTAAGATTTCTTCTCGCTGAAGATTGCTGTCAACCATGACAATGACTGCTTGGTCATCACTAAGATTTCTTACAATACATGGCATTGTCTCTTTTCCAGCCAGTTCACTTGCCATTTTCCTGCGATGACCGGAGATCATTTCGTATCCACCTGTTGGTTTCTCTCTGACAAGTGCAGGAACCAATACACCATGATCGCGCACGCTTTCTATTGTTTCCAACATCTTATCGTCCATTTTCACCTTAAACGGATGATTGGGAAAATCTGTGATTTCATAAATGGATATCTCTTTTACATATTCCTGATTCTTATGATCTCTTTCCTCCTGCGTTGTAAAGAGATCATCTGCTGAGGGAAGATTCATGTTTATTTCTCTGCTTTTCGCCACACTTTAACACCTCCCTGGTAAATTCTGCATACGCTTTCGCAACTGTACCATTCTTGTCATACTCATAAATACTCTGTCCTGCTACACTGCTTTCTGCTGCCGTAATAGCCACTGGAATAATTGTCTTGAAAATCCGGATATGTTTCCCATAATTCTCCCGAAGGCTATCCGCCGTTGTTCTTGCAAGTTTCGTCCGCATATCGGCAAGCGTCAGTAACACTCCATCAATCTTCAGATCAGGATTTACCTGCCTCTGCACCTTACCGATTGTTCTCATCAGCTGTGTCATGCCCTTTAACGGCAGATAATGTGCTTGTACCGGTACAATTACACTGTCCGCGGCCACCAGCGCATTAATGGTCAGCATACCTAAACTTGGCATACAATCAATCAGAATATAATCATAATCCTTTTTTAATTCTGACAAATACAGCTTCAAAGTCTGTTCTCTGCTTATTGCATTTACAAGTGAGATCTCCATACCCGATAACTCAATATTGGTCGGAATAATATCTACTCCCTCCTCGTGATGCAGAATTCCTTCATTGTACACAAACGTTTCGTCCTGTAAGATTTTTCTCATTTACGTTGCCAATGTAACCGGAAGATTATCTGCATCAGTCCACCCTAATGCCGTAGTTAAATCTCCCTGTGGATCAGCATCTACCAGTAATACTTTTCGCCCCTGATTGGCAAGTCCGATTCCCAGATTCAATGTCGTTGTGGTCTTGGCTGTCCCTCCCTTCTGATTCGCAATAGCGATTACTTTACACTTGGTCATATGGTTTCCTCCTTCCTCGAAAAATTTAATAGCCAATCCCTTTTACGAGACTGGCTATGTATAAAAATGGGCATGAATAAAGCCGACTGACTCATATTGAACCAATCGGCTATGTATTTATCTAATCATAGGTTTCTTTTACATTTATTATTGTAGAACCTATTAATCTTGTCATTTTTTCTTTAGTATTTTCCATATTACTATTCCAACTAGATTCGCAACATATATCTTCAACATATCTTTTACCACCTACAGTTTCTAATACTAATTGCATTTCTAAATGAGGCTGTACCGATTCCGCATTTTTATAATACCATTCTTGATCTAGCTCTCCTATCTTCGAAATTTCAAACTCATAACAAATATACAAATCCGTTTTTTCACCTGCTTTTAAACTAATTTTGTCTAATAACATTGGAATAATTTCATTTCCTGTATTATTAGGATCTGATACTGCCAAATACGAATTATTCACTTTTTTCACAAAAAGTCTACTTATATCACTCTTTCCTGAATTATATATTGGTACCTGTAATAACAATATTTTAGTAGTTGTTCCCGTTCTAGGTTTTTTAGTAAATATTAGTTCTAACATCGGATTGTTCTTCGCATATACTTCTTGTAATTTTTTTCTCATTGATTCTCCAAAATAAATATTACTAAGCTCTGTTGAAGTAATGTCAACACAAGGCTTAATTCTATTTTTTTCTATTTCAAGAAGTTCTTTATTCATTTGATTTGCTTTTTCTGTTTGCGCTATAGCAATATACCCTAAAACAACAGTTCCTGCAAATGAAAGAACATCTCCAAAATATCCCAAAACATCTCCAGCTTCCCATTCTGCTTCAATCCAGTAACAGTTTGAGTGAATTTTAAACAAGAAATGTATTACCAATATTGGTGCCAAAATACACATTCCAATAAGAAAAGTTGTTATTTTTTTATGCTCTTGTATCCATTTAATAATTTTTTCCATTTGAATGCTCCTTTAAACATTTTCTTATTTTTTCTAACGGTCCAAAAATAATTATCCCATATAGTAAAGCCATTACAATTTGAATGGCTCTTATCGGATGAAATATACTCATAACACATGAAATATATATTACTCCAACTATTAATAGTATCGAAGATTCTATTATTCTATAATGGCTTACCTTTATAGAGCTTAAAATTTCTTTCAGTGATTCAGTATCTATCCACATCATTCTTCCTAATAAAATGGCAATCGGAATTGCACATCCAATAACCCCTTCTGAAACCATTTTTATCGTTACAACAAGAAATGCTGTTTCCGTTATAAATAAATATTCTTCTTTTGTAGGTGTATATATTTTCTCCCGATTATAAAATACCATTTTATAAATCACTTTACCTGTATATCCAGCAACCACAAACACAAATGTAAGTATTATCCCTTTTGTATATTTCTCATCTATATTAAATCTCTCTTCAGCCCAATAATAAGCATATAAATTTACCACCAAACTTATACAATAAGCTGAAATTAATTCCAGTTGAGTTTTTACATATAAATACCCAGTATCTTTATATCTTTTATAATAAGTTAAACCTATAAACCAAACAATAACCAATATGGAGGCAATATCCATCAACCCCCATCCTATCATATATATTTCATTCACTTTTGTCTAAATTCCTTATCTTTCATAAATTTTACTATATAAGCAAGACTCGGATTGTATTGATACTTTATAAACAATATTCTACTGCATTTACCAAACCATATCCCATAAAACACTGTAAGTTCTTATGTGTATACTCTCCACGTTTTGTTTTAACTGTCTTGCATCATTATACCAACTCTTCACCCCTCATACACTAATTTTTTCAAATTCTATAATCAAAAAAGAGGCAATGAAAAGTCACAAAACCTCTTCATCCACCCGCTTTTCACCTATACTCTCACCTCTACCACTTCCACAACATCTGGATGTTCAACCACCCACATACCACAAAATACCACCTATTTTGTAACTTTCTCATGCTAGGAGACAAAATATTCCACTGCGTTATCGGGGAACATCTCCTTGAACTCTCCGTATAACTGAGCTGCTAACGTCTTATTATGAGCGATGACAAGTGTCGGCTTCTGTAATTGCTGAATCACATTTACCATCGTAAAAGTCTTTCCAGAACCCGTAACCCCTAGTAAAGTCTGGCATTGATTGCCTTCCTTGAACCCTTTCACAAGCTCTGCAATCGCCTGTGGCTGGTCTCCGGTTGGCTTATATGGGGCTTTTATGAGCAAGCAGCTGACTATTGTCAGCGGATTGCGAATGTCCTTTTTCTGCATTCATGGTAAATCCCTCCATTTGTAACTTTTACTATGACCATTATCAGCCAAAATTTCGTACTCAGATTCTTAACGAAATGTCTATTTTTGTCTCGAATAGAGGTCATTTTTGTCTCGTTACGAATAAAAGTCACATTACGTAGATCCCTGTGGGAAAATTCATTTTTGCGGATAAAACAGCACCTAGAAATACCTGATGATACCAGGCTCCGGTTCTGTCATATTTTTACTGTTTTTTTCTTGTAACAGTCCCTATTATATCAGACATTTTTTTGAAAGTATATAGATGAAGGCAAGAAAAAAGTACAAATGTTCGATTCTTATTTGTACTTTTTTCTATCACTACTATTCTATTTTTCATAACTTAAATGAAAAACTAAATTCCGGTTTTGGACCAAATGCAAGAGTAAATTCCATATAGGTCGAAGTTACTTTTGCACACATATTTGCCATATTGTCTTTGATAATCATT
>OLQN01000023.1_pt1 | contig 116458 bp, 95 predicted proteins | sample 1673181 | NCBI WGS metagenome assembly OLQN01 (sample SAMEA3136763, study PRJEB25190) | human gut metagenome | biome: human gut; feature: human-associated habitat; material: faeces | place: Austria | collected 2013
GTCATTTTACAAAGATAGCATTATTGGGGCTTACACACTTTTTAGGGACAGTATCGATAAATACCACTCGGCAAGGCCTTTCTAATCGGCATCTTCTGTACTCTTCCTCCTCAAAGCATTAGTAGAGGAGGATATTCCGTATTACAGCCTGCTTACTTTCATCAAAGTGGAGGTAGTCGGTCAGATAGTTATTTATGGAGCCATACCTCCGCTCTATCTCGTCGATGAGTTCATTGATCTGATTTGGTTCACACCTGAAGTACTCGGTCAGAGCCTCCTGCACACCCTGAGGCATAGTAAAGCCCTTCGGCTCCAACCTATTTGCAGGCAGATTATCATTGCTCATCATATAATCTACGATGGCATCACTCTTACTCACCCCTAGAATATGGTGAATCAAGAAGATCACAAAGGCGACCCGATCCTTTCCCAGGTCATCACTCAATAGGATAGGATACTTGGCGGGATTCGTCATCTCATTGAGGATAATTCGGAGTTGATTGGGATTATCAAACGCTATATTATAGAGTACCTCTCGGTGCATCCCCTTGATCTCCTCACTGCTCCGCTCCCCCTCATAAATCTTATCGATGAGATACTGGAAGTCTATCTCCTTATCAGGTTCCACCTGAATCTGCTCAATCGCCGACATTCCCATCTGCGGAGGATAGTTGGCTATCCTCGAAGGCGACATGATATATTGTGACCGTATTCCCAGAGTCCCAATGATTGGAATGTCCTGTTCAAAGCTTCGCCATAAGTCACCCGACCGATAGAGCATCCCCCACTTCATCTGCTCTCCACTAGCCGTCATATACCCCCCAGCGTCACGGAGATTGAGGATACCCACGGTAGGAATCACCCGACTCGTCACCACCCTCATGTCGCTATTATTAAAGACCAGCAAGAAGTAAGTGTGGCTGTAGCTACCCTCCGGACTATTATAGTGGTAAACCTCCTTTCGTATCTGCTCCACAGCGAGTGGCTGGTCGGGATATTTATTGGGGCTTTCCGAGGCATAGATGGCCACCTCGCCATTCATTCCAGGATTGATTTGCCACTGAATGGTGTGATTACCCTTGGCATTTTGCCGAGAATAGGCATCGATATAATAAGCCTGCTTGGCACAAGAGGTCGTTGTCACGGCCACTACCAAGAGCATTCCCCAGAAATAGACTCTATTAATCACACTGTTTCTACACATATCATTCCTTACTTATCAACCACAAATATAAGGAATTAGAGAGAGTTGCCCCTCTTTAATTAGTTAAATCAAGTTACAAAGAGAATGTTGCACGAAGTGCCATTCTCACATATTTTCTAAAATATGCTGAGACTTTGCACGAAGGATGAGATGCAAGGCGCTGAGGGTGAGGGTGCTGGGAGCGTACTCACGTACGTGACCGAGCCCGAATCCCGAAAGCAACGCAGCAGATCGCCTTCGTGCAATGTCTCTACAAAGTCGGCTCCACTCGCCTTGCGAGTACAAAATTTCGCTTTCCCGCTTCATCGGCATAAGCAAAGAGAAATAAGTCACCTCCTTCCTTCACCTTCAGCTGTCGTCTCAATTGATCTGTAGAGGTGGGGAGATTTTTAGCTTGCAGATGGAGTGGTTGGCGAGACACCTCCTTCAGCCACCGCTTCTCGCCTAGGTTGTGCTCCAGTAGCTCAAAGGCACGACCGGGGAAGTCGGGAAGCAGCTCCTCCGAAAAGTAAAGATGGGTGTGACGAGCAGGCTGCCAAACGGGATCGTCTAAGCCCAAACGCTCATACCCCACCTTGGCAAAGGCGGGGTAGAGGTCGTAGAGATACCGCCCCACCCGGCTATTAATCTCCACAGCTTGAGTAGTCTGCCCATCGGTGGTGCAAGTAATTGTACGCGTCCTACCTATCTCCACCACCGTGACACTCTGGGTAGCGGTAGGAGAAAAGTGCAATAAGAGCTCTTTTGCCTCACGCCTGAGCGATACGATGTGCGTATCAAAGAGGAAATGAAGTGCCCCCTCTAAATAGGCGAGATCGGCCATCGGGGAGAGCTTCACCAGCACTTCACTACTCGGCGATACAGCCAAGAGCTGAGGAAGCAACGTAGTGAGGTCTGGACGACTATCCTCCAAACGAAAAACCCTCGACCGGGCCGCAGAAGGGCGCCGATCGGGGTCTAGATAGATCAAGTCTGGCTGTAGCTCCTTTGCCAATGCAAGCCCCTCCACCTCCGCAGCTCCAGTATGGCAAAAGATATTACCGCACCCCAAAGCCTTAAAGTTGTGGGCAGCCAGCTCGGCACGCTCCTGTGAGAGTTCCAGATAGGTCACCGCTTTTGCCACCTTGGCAAAGGCAAAGCTATCCGCCCCCATGCCACCGCTAAGATCCAGCACCGTCCCCTCGGTCGGAACAAACTGGCTCTTGTAGGCAGCCGTCTCAGGACTAGAGGATTGCTCCACCACCACTGCTTCAGGGATAAAGACCTCTGGCACCGCATACCATTCAGGGTGCTTTAGCTTTAGCTTTTGCCGTGCTTGTATCGCCTTAAGTGCCGACGGAAAGTCCAAGTCTCCAGCATCGTTCCGACCACTAAGAGCCAGCTTTCGTACATCCTCCCCCCTATGTTTCCACACATAGGCGAGTAGTTCGTCATTCATCACTTTTTGTGGGGAATATAGGTCTCCAGCACCTTCGCCCCATTCGTCTCAATCGTTACCTGCTTCATCACGGCAGGGAGCAACAATAGTTCCCCCTTCCCAAGACGATAAGCACCATTAATAGTGATCTCCCCTTCGTCCACAAATAGGATAGTGAAAGAGTCACGACCGTCCAGATCCATTGCATAATCCTTCGTCAGTTGAAGCATACGGGTAGCGAAGTAGTTGCACTCTACCATCGATACCGGCTGGTCTTTCGTCTCACGGTCGTACGGCTCAGCCCCGTGCGTATTAAGCGAAAAGTCGATCACCTCTGCACCGTCCGCCACATGTAGCTCCCGCTTATTCCCCTCCTTATCGGTTCGATTGAAGTCAAAAAGACGGTAGGTAATCTTACTCGCCTGCTGTATCTCTAGCAAAAGATTCCCCGCCCCAATCGTATGCACCTTTCCAGCTGGGAGGAAAAAGAGGTCGCCTGGGTGAGGAGTATGCGCCTCCAAGTAACCCATCACTGCATCGGTCTGCACTAGCTCTGGCAATGCCTCCTTAGAGGTCTGCTTCTGCCAACCAGCATAGATCTTAGCTCCAGGCTCCGACTTCAGCAGATACCACATCTCCGTCTTTCCCCAGCTGTGGTGGCGCTTCTCGGCATAGGCATCATTTGGGTGCACCTGCACACTCAGATCCTGCTGTGAGTCAATCAACTTAATCAGCAGTGGGAACTTACCTCCGAAGCGGTCAAAGACCTGATGTCCCAGCAAGTCAGCTCCATACTCCTGCGTTACCTCTATCAAGTCCTTTCCTGCCAATGGACCTTCCGCTACCACCGAGGCATCGCCCTCCATAGGCGATATCTCCCACGTTTCGCCGATATTTTCAGCCGGTGCTGGTCTCCCCTTGTATTGATAAATCTTATTCCCGCCCCAAATCGTCTGTTTGTACACTTCCCTAAATCGCAAGGGATAAAGCTCTACTCTTTCTTTCATTACCGTCTTAATTATTATCCAAAAAGCACTTCCCTCGCTCCCTTATTCTTCTCGCACCAGCACAAAAGCTGTACGGGCTGGGATGTAAAGGCTTAGCCAGCCACGCCCTTCAAAGTTCAATTCATGGTCACAGAGCGTAAAGTGTGGCACCGAGAGATCCACTAGGTCATAACCCCCAAAGCGACGCTCATCACTACAGAAGAGTGTCCGATACTTCCCAGCCGGTGCTGGGAATCGGTAGTCCGCAAAGGAGTCGGTCGGATGGAAGTTGTAGACAAATAGATACTTACCACGCTCATAGACCAACACCTGATCCTCCCACTTATCCCAAAGCTGCACTAGTGGCAACTTGTGGAAGTCCTCTACCCCACGCACAAAGTCCACTAATTCTCTATCAAAGTCACCCAACTGCTGATACTTCAAGAAGCCATTCTCCTCCAAGCTCCACTGGCGGCGTGCATACTTGTGGCTCCATCCATTCCCTTCACGTGGGAAATCAATCCACTCAGGATGACCGAATTCATTGCCCATAAAGTTGAGATACCCCCCATTCATCGTGGTCATCGTCACCATTCGGATCATCTTGTGAAGTGCTATTCCACGGGCCACGGCACTATTGTCGTCCGCCTTGTCCATGTGCCAGTACATCTCCTTATCGATCAACCTAAATATCAGCGTCTTATCGCCCACCAAAGCTTGGTCGTGGCTCTCGGCATAGCTGATGCTCAGCTCGTCCTTACGACGATTAGTACACTCCCACCAGATAGAGCCAGGTCGCCACTCCTCATCGGGGCACTCCTTGATCAGCTTTATCCAAAAGTCGGGGATATTCATAGCCAGTCGGTAGTCGAAGCCATAGCCACCTGCCTCTACAGGCAAAGCAATACCTGGCATACCACTCACCTCCTCAGCAATCGTAATCGCATGTGGATAGTGTTCGTGGATCAACTTATTGGCGAGTGTGAGATAGGTAATCGCCTCCCCATTCTGTCCCCCATCATAGTAGTTTTGGTAGCTACAGAAGCTCCGCCCTAGCGCATGATCCTCATAGATCATCGAAGTAACTCCATCAAAGCGGTAACCATCGAAGCCATACTCATCGAGCCAATACTTGCAGTTGGAGAGCAAGAAGTGCAGCACCTCATTCTTACCATAGTCAAAGCACTTCGAGTCCCACTGACTATGCTCTCCTCTCGCCCCTTCGTGGAAAAACTGTGTCGACGTACCATCAAAGCGAGCCAACCCCTCCACCTCATTCTTCACTGCGTGTGAATGAACCAAGTCCATAATCACCACCAGACCCATACTGTGAGCCGTATCAATCAGCTCCCGCAGCTCATCGGGCGTACCGAAGCGTGATGAAGGGGCAAAGAAACTAGAGACATGATACCCAAAAGAACCGTAGTAAGGGTGTTCCATAATCGCCATCAGCTGCACGGCATTGTACCCCTTCTCCACAATCTTTGGCAATACCCGCTTCTGAAACTCACGATAGGTGCCTACCCGCTCCTCCTCCGTGGCCATACCGATATGCGCCTCATAGATCATCAGTGGCTCATGACCTAGTACCGCCCTCGGCGACTGCATCACATAAGGCTCCTTAGGATCCCACACCGAGGCACTAAAGAGATGCGTCTCAGGATCCTGCACCACATACCTTGCCCAGGCCGGAATGCGCTCTCCTTCGCCACCATCCCATACCATCAGCAGTTTGTAGTGGTCGCCGTGCTTCAAGGTCTCCTTGGGGAGTCTCAGTTCCCACACCCCATTCTCCAAGGGAGAAAAGGCAAATGCCTCGTCACGCTGCCACCCATTGCAATCGCCCAAAAGATAAAGCTCCGAAGCATTAGGAGCCCACTCCCGAAGCACCCACTCCGTTGACTCCTTATGGAGGCCAAAGTAAAGATGTCCCGAGGCAAAGCTATCAAGCGAAGCGTGCTCCTTGCCCAATAGCTGTTGCTCCTTTGCCATGGCATCTTCATATCGCCTATTGAGACACTCCTCGTAAGGGAGCAACCAGTGGTCCTGCTGTAGTATCTGTAGTTTTTTCATGATCCAATTACCTAACTTTATTACCTCTTCCTTGCTTAGTCGCGATACCGCTTGGTGATGTCGCCATAGGCATCAATTCGGCGGTCACGGAGGAAGGGCCACCATCTCCGCACCTGCTCACTTCGCTCCATATCTACCTCCACCACACTCTCAGCCTCTGCATCGGTTGGCAAAAGCTCTAGCAGCTCGCCCTGCGGACCAGCCACAAAGGATTGCCCCCAAAAGGTAATGCCACCAGTGACCCCTGAAGGGTCTGGCTCATACCCCACTCGGTTCACCGCCACTACAGGCAAACCATTTGCCACGGCGTGTCCACGCTGCACAAGGGTCCACGCCTCACGCTGCCTTAGTTGCTCCTCAGGAGTATCGGTACTCTCCGTACCGATGGCGGTAGGATAGATCAATAGGTCGGCCCCAGCCAAAGCCATCAGACGAGCAGCCTCGGGATACCACTGATCCCAGCAGACCAGCACTCCAAGCCGACCCACCGAGGTCTCTATCGGCTCAAAGCCGAGGTCGCCAGGGGTGAAGTAAAACTTCTCGTAGTAAGCGGGGTCATCAGGAATGTGCATCTTACGGTACTGCCCTGCGATCGAGCCATCCCGCTCCAGCACCACCGATGTATTGTGGTAAAGACCCGTTGCACGCTTCTCAAAGAGTGAAAGCACCAGCACCACTCCCGCCTCCTTAGCCACTTCGCCATAGAATTGGGTACTTGGTCCGGGGATCGTCTCCGCCTCATCGAAGCGATCGACACTCTCTACTTGGCAGAAGTAAAGCCCCTCGTGTAGCTCCTGAAGCACCACCAGTTCGGCTTCCTCACGTCCAAGCTTCAGGATTTTCTCTCTCAGTCTCCTTCTATTCTCCTCCCTATATGCCCCATTTTGTTGCTGTATGATTCCTACCTTCATCTTCATATATGTTGATAAAACCTTTCGGTACCTGCATCGTGATACAGTGGAGCGACCCGTGTTGCTGCACCAAGGCACTACACTCTATCCCCACCACTTCATACTCTGGCATCGCCTCTTGGATAATCCTCAGCGCCTCTTCATCCTTCGGATCATCGTAAATAGGCACCAGTACCGCCCCATTTACAATCAGAAAATTGGCATAAGTAGCTGGCAGAGGTTCTCCCATCTCATCCTCCAATGGCGAAGGGATAGGCAGAGGGATTAGTCGATACTTCTTTCCCTCGCTAGTCCTCAGTTTTTGGAGCTCCGTCTCCAATTGCTTCAGCTTCTTAAATTGTTCATCCATAGGATTCTTCGTCGCACAATAGACAATTGTCTCATCATCTACCCAACGCGCCAAAGTATCGATATGCCCATCAGTATCATCACCACTCATCGGCGTTATCCCTTCTAGCTCAAAGACCCTTTGTACCCCCATCTCCTCAGGGAAGTAGAGGTCCTGGCACTCCTTTGGATAGGAAGGATTGCGATTCGCCTCCCGAAGCACCGAGTCGGTGGTCAAAAGCTCGCCACGACTATTCACATCAATCGCTCCGCCCTCCAAGATGGTCTCAAGGCGATTGATATACCGTACACTCGAGTCGAAGAGCTTACGCTCAAAGAAGAGCTCTCGCACCGCCTGATTATCCCGATTGCTGGCAAACTTCAAGCCCCAACCATTGAAACCAAAGTCATACGCCACGCGTTCCCCATTTTGCATACCAAAGAGGGGCATCACATCGCGCATCCATGTATCGTTAAGGGAAAAGTCAAAAAAGGGTATCAGACTATGACCCGAATCTCCCGACATCCAACGATTCATACAAACCATCGGAACATCCTGGAAATCATCTATCAAAAGCACTACATCGCTGTATTCCAATAGATGATCAATGATATCGATGTAGCATTCTTGTACCTCATCGAGATTATAGCCCCAATCCATCAAAACATCGGGCCACGCGAGGATCACAGCATCCACACGAGACCACTCAGGAATCAGTCCATTCCTCCTCCAACCTTCCAACCCAATCACTTGCTCACTCATATTACATATAGGCAAGAAAAAAACAAATACCCCTCCCTGCTACAAATATAGCTATTTTCAGCGACACCCTACCCAGCCCCTCTCCATAATGCCGAGGTTAAACATTAGAGTTGAGACTAAACTTTCGTCCGACTTGTCCGACTCGTCCGACTTGTCCGACCTGTCCGATAAGGCACCACAGACAAGGCACCCTCGAGAGCACCCGACAGGGTGCCACTCAGCTACCTGCGAACTTACAGCTATCTGAATGGCACCCTCGCGGGTGCTTTGTAACCAGTCAAACTCTATACTTATCTATTGGCGACGAGGTACTCAGCGATCTGAATGGCATTGAGTGCGGCACCCTTACGGATTTGGTCACCCACGCACCAGAAAGCAATACCATTGGGATTGGTGAGATCCTTGCGGATTCGCCCTACATAGATATCATCTTTACCAGAGAGATAGAGTGGCATCGGATAGCTCTGTTCGCTTGGTTGGTCCATCAGCACCGCCCCCTTGGCGTGGCGGATAGCCTCTTGTACTTGCTCCACCGTTAGTGGTTGTTCTGTCTCCACCCAGATGGCCTCGGAATGGGCTCTCAGCACCGGTACACGGACACAGGTAGCACTCACTTGGATAGGTTGCTCCATAATCTTCTGCGTCTCATTGATCATCTTCAACTCCTCCTTGGTATAGCCATTCTCAGTGAATTGATCCACTTGTGGAATAAGGTTAAAGAGCAATTGATAGGCAAACTTCTCTACCGTCAGCTCCTTCTCCTCAGCAAATTGATGGGTCTGCTCCAGCAGCTCCTCAATCCCCGACTGCCCGGCTCCACTCGCACTCTGATAGGTAGCGACGTGTACCTTGGTGATGGGCGAGAGATCATTAATCGCCTTTAGGGGCACCAACATCTGAATAGTGGTACAATTGGGGTTGGCAATGATCCGCTTGGGTGCCTCAAGTGCCCTCTTGGCATTGACCTCAGGCACCACCAGAGGCACCTCTTTATCCATACGGAAGGCACTTGAATTATCAATCATCAGCGTGCCGTGCTTGGTGATGGTCTCGGCAAATTCCAATGAGGTGCCACCGCCAGCCGAAACGAAGGCGATATCAATCCCTTTGAAGGCGTCGCCATGCTCCAATTGCTCCACCACTATCTCACGACCTCTGATGGTGTACTTTGTCCCGGCACTTCTCTTCGAACCAAATAGCCAAAGAGAGGTATATGGGAAGTGACGCTCCTCTAGTAGCTTGATCAACTCTTGTCCAACGGCACCTGAGGCGCCTACAATTGCAATATTCATATATGTTCTAGTTGTTTTACTTTAATGGTTATTACACCCATTGAATGGGCGTTATATGATGACTGATTAAGTAGAAATTGGTCTGCGAAAAGGGCTTTGAACCAAAGAACCCACGATAGGCAGAGAGGGGCGATGGGTGAGGTGCCTTAAGGATCTTATGCTTCTCCTCATCAATCATCCACGCTTTCCGCTGTGCGTCGGCGCCCCAAAGGATAAATACGATATTGGACCGCTGCTCGCTCAATAGCTGAATCACCCGATCGGTAAGCCTTTGCCACCCCACAGCGAAGTGGGAGCGGGCTTGGTGTGCCTGAACGGTAAGGGTAGAATTGAGGAGCAACACTCCTTGCTCTGCCCAATGGGTGAGGTCGCCACTCTGCGGTGGCTTCTGCCCGAGGTCGCTCTCCAACTCCTTATATATATTCTGCAGGGAGGGGGGAAGGAGCACGCCATTCGGCACCGAGAAGCTGAGCCCCATCGCTTGCCCTGGACCGTGGTAGGGGTCCTGTCCGAGTATCACCACCTTTACATGATCAAAGGGGGTGAGGTTGAAGGCATTGAAGATCAAAGGGGCCGGCGGATAGACCACACTGGTGGCATACGCCTGACGTACGATATTGGTGATCTGCTCAAAGTAAGGCTGATCAAAGTCGGGCTGTAGCACCTTTTGCCAAGAGGGGTGGATGGAGACGTTCATAGCTTTTTACTGCTGCTCTTGGGCTAGTTCGACCAACTGTTGTGCCAACTCCTTACTCGTCCCTTCGCCCTTTGAAAGCAACTCGTTGCAAAGTGGGGTAAGGTCGATATCAGGACGCAGCGACGCCACCTTTACCAATGCATGATAGATAACGCTGCTACTATAGAAATCGGGAGCCACAAAGTCAGCCACGATCTGTGGGGTAGCCTGCTCTATCAAGGTGGCACTAACGCCCTCCTCGCCCGCCAGATGATTAAGCAGTAGGTAGGGAAGGGTAGCTGAAGGGGTATGGCGATCGTACTTCCGCTCAAAGAGAGTGGAGAGTAGTTCCGCAGCAAAAGGGGCACGACGAAAGAGTAGGAAGACCAATTGCTCCGCCACTTCGAGTGTCTCCACTTCGTCTGCTAAGGTGAGTGCCTGATCCATAGTAAGCGTGTCGACGGAGCGTATCATCAGAGAGAGGAGCTTCATCTCCCGTACCTTCTTATGCCACATTAGGTCGGCCAACTCCTCCTCCTTTGGAAGCGACTTAGCCAGTTCTTGTAGTCTTAGGAGGTTGACCCCAAAGTTCACCTCATAATCCAATCCCATCTTACGCTGATTGGTAGAGGTTTCGCCATCCATACCACGGCGTAGCTGTAGGCGGATCTGCTGTAGTGTCTCGTGCCACTTCCCTTCAATCGTCTCTTCAATACTCTTGCTCATCACTTTATCTCATGTAGTTCAAGCCCATTGTTGTAGGTCTTCAGTGCCCCGGTAGCGTGGTCACTATAGATAAGGCAGACCTTAAGCTGTGGTTGCTGCTCAAGCAACTGCTTTCCTCTTTCCAGCCCCACCGCCATTAGTGCCGTTGCCCAGGCATCGGCCTCCATACAGGTAGGGGCCACCACCGTAGCACTCAGGATATCTTGGTGGGCGGGACGACCGCTCAGCACATCAATAGTATGTGCCACCTTTTTGCCCTCCACCACTTTGAAATTGCGATAGTCGCCACTCGATGCCATCCCCTCGCCGTCACAGAGCTCCACCGAATAGGCCAGTTCGCTAATGGTAGAGGTGCTATCCTCGGTCGGTTTATTGATCCCCACTCTCCAGCAATGGCCATCGGGATTTACCCCCTTCGCCACGATCTCACCACCGATCTCCACCAGATAGTTGGTCACCCCATATCGCTCCAGTGTTGCCGCCACGAGATCCACCACATACCCTTTGGAGAGGGAGGAGGGGTTGAGCGTCATCCTTGGGTCGGCCTTGATGAGGCTATCGCCCTGCAGTGCTAGCTTTTGCCAGCCCACAAAGGTGGCGATGCTATCTAGCTCCGCCTCGGTAGCCTGTCGTGTCACCCCTTTCTTGGTGCCAAATCCCCAAACATCGAAGTAAGGGGCACCAGTGATATCGTACCGCCCTTCGGTGGCTCGGCTCACCTCTAGCGACTTAGCCACCACTGTGCGGAGCATCTCGTCCATCACCACTGCCTCATTGCGATTGATGCGGGAGATGAGTGTAGTGCTATCAAAGGGGTTGAGCGAAGCATTGAAGGCGGTCATGGTGCTATCGATCTGCTCGGTGAGCAACTCGGGTGCCTCGTAAGTGATATTGTAAAGGGTATGGAAACGACTTCCACTTTCGTGGAAATACTCCATCTGACCAGTACCCTCCTGGCAACTCATCAGCATCAAAGCCACGAGTGGGAGGAGTAAATGCTCAAATCTCTTCATCGATGATATAATGATTGCGTGTAGGTGACTGACGAGCCAGGAGTTCGCCAATAAATCCAGCGAGAAATAGCTGTACGCCGAGGATGATGGCGACTAGGCAGACATAGAAATAGGGCAGATCGGTAATCAACCGTGCGGGGACACCACTCCGGAGGGCCACCAGCTTATGAACCGCTAGCACCACGAGAGCAATGAAACCGATGAGAAACATTACACTCCCCCAAAGCCCGAAGAAGTGCATCGGCTTCCGACCAAATCGTCCGGTAAACCAAAGTACCAATAGGTCTAGGTAGCCATTGACAAAGCGACTCATCCCAAACTTAGTATGCCCATACTTCCGTGGACGGTGCTGAACCACCTTTTCGCCAATCTTATGGAAGCCCGCCTGCTTCGCCATATAAGGCAAAAAGCGGTGCATATCATTATAGACCTCGATATTCTTCACCACCCGCCAGTGATAACTCTTCAATCCACAATTGAAGTCGTGCAGAGGAATGCCCGAGAAGAGCCGCACCGTAGCATTGAATAACTTGGTCGGAAGGGTCTTAGAGAGCGGGTCGTACCGCTTCTTCTTCCAGCCACTCACGACGTCGTACCCCTCCTCCTTGATCATACGGTAGAGCTCGGGAATCTCATCAGGAGAGTCTTGGAGATCGGCATCCATCGTGATCACCACCTCCCCACGAGACTTCGTAAAGCCTACCTGAAGGCCGGGCGACTTGCCATAATTGCGGTTGAAACTCACCGCCACCACGTGAGGGTCTTTGCTCCGTAGCTCCTTGATTACCTTCCACGAGCCATCGGTGCTCCCATCATTGATGAATAGGATCTCGTACGACACCCCCATTTTACTCACCACACGAGAGATCCACTCGTGTAGCTCTGGGAGCGACTCCTCCTCATTGAAGAGGGGAATCAGTATCGTCAGGTCCAGACTACATTTGTTCTCCTCCATTGGGTCGATTTCGCTTGATAAAGATACTCACTATATATATGTATAGAAGCCCTTGTACGATCATATTAAAGACCACCGTCCAGGCAATTCGCAACGGGGTAAGCCCTCTCAGCTGACTGAGTGCCTCCTGATACCCATCAATATCCTTAGTCATCTCCTGTAGCAAATTGAGCGACTCCTCCATCATCCCAACAAAGGTGGCATCCTTCAGCAGAAGTGAGAAGGCGACAAAATAGGCGAGAAATGCCACCATTAGCGACGCCAGATAGGTCCAAGAGAGATAGCTCGTCACCTCAAGATACCGTGCATAGCCACCTTTAGTAAGGTCTCTATACCGTGTCCCTACCTTATAAATAACGACGGGCACCGCTACAAAGCCAGCCACAAAAAGGAGCGTGGAGATAATTCCAAAGCGATAAAGCAAAAGCGCCAACGCCTGTACTATATAGCAACACCCAAGCCACAGCCCATCACGCCATGACTGCTCCCGGAGGTCTTGCATCACTGTCCCTGTCCCCTTTTCTATCTCTGGCTCCTGCCTATTCATTTCTCCTCACTAATGCTTCGTTGATATTATTATGCCAATGAACCCTCTTAGCCACCACAGAGTGGTACCAGAGGGTTCAAGCGTTATCTTATTTCATAGAGATCTCTTGCCCGATCGCCAAGGGCAAAGCGGCTTTTTATTGCACCACTTCACCCTTAATGGTGAGTACTAGCGGCCCCTTCTTGCCATTGCTGTAGACAGAAACAGTCTTTACAAAAGGGTAAACTCGTCCAGTAGGATTGTAAACCACCTTGATTTCACCGCTCTTACCAGGGGCAATTGGCTCCTTGGTAAACGTAGGAGTAGTACAACCACAAGAAGAGATCACACGGGTGATCACTAGAGGCGACTTGCCCTCGTTCTTCACCACAAAGACATGGCTCACATCGCCATCGCTCTCCATGAATACCCCGAAGTCGTGCTCAGTCTCCTTGGCCACAATCTTTGCAGCACTATCCTCCTGGGCAGAGGCCACCATCGGAAGTCCTATCAATAGGGTCATCATAATAAGTAGCGACCCGATTCTTTCCTTGATATTCATACTTTTCATATTCCTTTCCTTTCTCTAAAAATCCCTTTGCAGCACTATGGCCACAAAGCCTAATCTTCAATGTTATGATGCTACAAACTCGGTGAGGTTTAATGCCTTCCACCTCATACCAACCGTAGCAATTCAACCGATAACTACCGCAAATCTACCATAATTCCCGCTAACTACATAAAAACAGCGGTAGTTACGCATCAGAAAAGGGCTGTGTAGCATTCAAAGGGTTGTCCATAGGAGAGAACCCCAGCCGAGGGCCCCCCCTGGGGGTATTATTCTTCCGACTTGTCCGACTCGTCAGACCTGTCAGACCTGTCAGACCTGTCAGACCTGTCCGATAAGGCACCTCTAAGAAAAGGACCTCTTCCGAGGTCCTTACCCTAATGCGTCACCTCTGACTCTGATTCCAGATAGGTCACGTCGGCGAGATTGATTCGCCGTTGGCCTATTGGAGTTGGGACTCTCTTTATACCCTACAATTTCCTCGCCATTTCCCCTCCACCTCAAAATTATTACCTATCTTTGCCGAAAGAAAAATATCACACAACATCACATAGTTTCAAGACACGAGATGAAGAACATTCTTATCATTGGATCTACAGGTCAGATCGGCACTGAGCTAGCCATGTACCTGAGAGGAATCTACAAAGAAGGGCAGGTAGTAGCAGGATACATCAAGGCTCAACCACCAAAGCAAGAGCTCCTAGAGAGTGGCCCTTGCGAAGAGGTGGACATCACCAATGCACAGCAGATTGCCGACGTGGTGAAGAAATACAATATTGATACCATCTACAATCTTGCTGCACTCCTATCGGCTGTAGCCGAAAACAAACCTCAGCTGGCTTGGAAAATAGGACTCGGCGGATTATTCAACACCCTAGAGGTGGCACGCGAAATGAATTGTGCCGTCTTCACCCCTAGCTCTATCGGAGCTTTCGGTCCTGGCACTCCTAAAGATAAGACCCCTCAAGATACCGTACAGCGTCCTACCACCATGTATGGCGTCACCAAGGTATCAGGCGAATTGCTTGGCGATTACTACCACCGTCGCTTCGGAGTAGATACCCGATCAGTACGCTTCCCTGGCCTTATCTCCAATGTAGCACTCCCCGGTGGAGGCACCACTGACTACGCAGTAGATATCTACTACAAGGCAGTACAAGAGGGCAAGTTTGTCTGCCCAATCGCCGAAGGCACCTACATGGATATGATGTATATGCCCGATGCGCTACACGCCATGGTACAGCTAATGGAGGCCGATCCTACTAAGCTCATTCACCGCAACTCTTTCAACATCGCCAGCATGAGCTTCCAACCAGGAGATATCTACGCCGCCATTAAGCGACAGATGCCTAGCTTCGAGATGGTCTATGACGTAGACCCACTCAGACAGGCAATTGCAGAGTCGTGGCCAAATTCACTCGACGACACTTGTGCTCGCGAAGAGTGGGGCTGGGCACCCAAGTACGACCTCGATAGCATGACAACCGATATGCTTCGCGTTCTCACCGAGCGTTACAAAAAGTAACTTTCCCCCACAACACCATACAAAGTCTCCTAGGCATCTTCCCCGATCCTAGGAGACTTTTTTATTGCATAAAAGTCCGATTAGCCACCTCAGTTAAGGAGAATGCAGCACGAAGATCCACACACTAGTTAAGAGAGCAAAAGTTGAGTTGCAACTAAGCATTTACTGAGATGCAACTAAGCATTTGCTTTGTTGCATCTAACCGATCGCTTAGTTGCAACAAAGCAAACGACAAAACACGGCACTGATTATCAGCTATTTACAAGAGGGCTCCCAACGGCTTATATTTCATCATAATTCAATGTGTAAAAATCCTCCTGCATCGTCATAAAACATTTGCAGGCAAATGTCTGAAAATGGCACTTTGCAGAAGGACCTCTTAATTAGAATAGAGTTGTCTAATAGAGGCTCCAATTAAAATATTTTTGCAAGGCTTAGCCATTGATACTATAATTTGGTACCTTTGTAACTGCTAACAAGGAATAAAAAGGGGAGTAACCACCTTTCCTTTGCTGTACAACCACATTCGCACCTAACGAATACGAAGTGGAACATGAGTAATAATTGTTTTATAATTTAATACGTTCAAAAACTAAGGTATGAGTTTCAACTACTTGTGCAAAGTCCGTATCGCATTCCTCGTGATGCTCCTTGGACTCACTGCACCCAATGCTCTAGCCCAGACCATCACCGTGAAAGGTGTGGTCACGGACGCCACTTACAATGAGCCCGTAATAGGGGCCACTATAGTGCTAGTAGAAGATACCTCCAAAGGTATGCTAACTAGCTTAGATGGTGAATTTACACTAACTGGAGTGCCAAAGAATGGTACCATACGTGTCTCCTACGTGGGATACAAGACTATTGAGGTGCCTATCAACGGCCAAACCACCCTCAACATCGTTATCCAAGAAGATAATGAACTCCTCGACGAAGTAGTAGTCACCGCACTCGGCATCAAACGCTCCGAGAAAGCCCTCTCCTACAACGTCCAAGAGCTCAAAGGCGAGGCTCTTAACAAACTAGCAGATGCCAACTTTGTGAATAACCTCAATGGTAAAGTAGCCGGAGTGACCATCAATAGTAGCTCTGCAGGTATGGGTAGTGCTAGTAAAGTGGTCATGCGTGGTACGAAATCTATTGATGGCAATAATAACGCCCTCTATGTGATTGATGGTGTGCCCATCTTCTCTACTACGACCAAGCAAGGATCAGGACAATTTGATTCCAATGGTAGTACTGAGGGTGCCGCTGATATCAACCCCAATGATATTGAGAGCATCAGCGTCCTCACAGGTGCTTCAGCAGCAGCACTTTATGGTAGTGCCGCAGCCAATGGTGCGATCCTCATCACCACTAAAAAGGGTGCCTCTGGAAAGCCAAGAGTTACTTTCTCGACCAATAATGATTGGGGAGTTCCAATGTGGCTTCCTGAGTTTCAGTACCGCTATGGAAGCGATGGCAGACAAACCTCATGGGGCAGCCCAATAGGCAACCAGTGCGATGGCTATTATAGAATTGAAGACTTCTTGCAGACTGCATTCAATACCAATAACTCTGTCTCCGTATCTGGTGGCTCAGACCGCAACCAAACTTATCTCTCGGTCAGCACGACTAATTCATGGGGCTTGGTGCCAAATAACAGGTATGAACGCTACAACTTCACTGCACGAAATACCTCTTCACTACTTGAGGATCGTCTATCTATAGACCTCTCCACTAGCTATATCATCCAAAAGCACAATAATATGGTGAACCAAGGTGAGTATATGAACCCCCTTGCTTCTGCTTACTTGATGCCTAGGAGTGAACACACAGACAATGTAAAGAACTTTGAACAGTTTGATGCCGACAGAAATATATATGTACAAAACTGGCGGTATGGAGCTGGTGAATACACACTTCAGAATCCTTTTTGGGTTGCCTATCGAAACCTACGACACAGCAAGAGAGAGCGCTACATGCTTTCTGCTACCGTAGCCTACGACCTTATGAAGTGGAACGAGGCAGAGAAGTGGAACATTCAAGGGCGTGTACGCTCCGATGTAACCAATGGACTAGCCACAGATAGCCGATATGCTACCACTGAAAAGATCAATGTAGAGAGTGCCAAGAACGGCTATTACGGAGAGGAAAAGTCAACCGACCGCCAAACCTATGCCGATGTATTGAGCACCTTTAATAAGAGCTTTGAACTGGGTAGTCAAAGGCTAAATATCAATGCCACCCTAGGAGCTTCTATTCAAGACACTCGTTTTGAAAGCTCCACAGTAAGAGGACCACTCAGAGATGCAGGTGCTGCCAATCTATTCAACACCTTCAATATTGACCAAAATCACGAGAAGAGTGTAGCTTTCCCTGAGGGTTGGATTGAGCAAACTCAAAGTATCTTCGGGAGCTTGGAGCTAGGTCTTAATTCTTACCTATTCCTGACTGTGACAGGCCGTAACGACTGGGCTTCCCAGCTAGCCAATTCACCTCACAAGTCATTCTTCTACCCATCTGTAGGTCTCTCAGGCGTGATCACTGATATGCTTAGTGCCGATACTAAGACTAAGATCTCCCCAGTGCTAGGTTATCTACAGGTAAGAGCCTCATTTAGCTCGGTAGCTTCACCTTTCCAAAGAGGTCTAACCACCCCTACCCTCGTGAAGGACTTTAAGACTAAAGGCTATAGCGATCTGACCCATTTCCCTGTTGGAGAGCTTTACCCTGAGCGAACCGACTCTTACGAAGTGGGCTTCTCAAGCAAGTGGTTTAGCAATCGCTTTACACTCGATATGACTTACTACCTCACAGACACGAAAAACCAAACATTCTTCGTCACAGTACCAGCAGGATCTGGTTATAGCGGCATGTATCTCCAAACGGGTATGGTACGCAACCAAGGTATTGAACTGGCTGCAGGGCTACACCTAGGAAATAATGATGGATGGGCCTTTAACTCCAATCTCACCCTTGGATATAACCACAATGAAATTAAGGAGCTAGCTGAGAACTATACCAACCCTATTACTAAGGAGAAAGAATCTAAGGAATTCCTCGAAATAGGTGCTCTAGACATAAAGTACGTTCTCCAAAAGGGGGGAACCCTTGGAGATATCTACACCGAACAAGACTTTAGTCGCGACAGCAGAGGTGACATCATCCTCAATGCCGATGGTTCTCTCGGAATTAGAGGACTTGATGCAAAAGAGCGTGTAAAGCTAGGTAGTGTCCTTCCAAAGGTCAATGCAGGGTGGAGCAATGAAATCTCTTACAAAGGATTGGCCGTAGGGGCAACACTTACTGGTCGCTTTGGGGGTGTCGTTGTTTCCATGACGCAGGCAGCTCTTGACAACTATGGAGTTTCGGAGCGTACTGCCGCTGCACGTGACCGTGGATACGTGCAGGATGGCAACATCTTTATGAATCCTGAGCGCTTCTTTACCACGATAGGTAGCAAACGTATGGCACAATACTACACCTACGATGCCACTAATATACGTATCCAAGAGGCTCACATAGCTTACAACTTACCAAGGAAATGGTTTAATGACGCTGTGGGTGTCCACCTATCTCTCTTCGGTCGCAATCTAGCCTTCCTTTACAATAAGGCTCCATTCGACCCTGAGGCAGTTTCTAGCACAGGCAACTATTCACAGGGGCTTGACTATTTTATGATGCCTACTCAGACTAGCTTTGGCTTCAATGTCAAGGTAGACTTTTAATGGTTAATGCGTTTATTGAAGATAACAATTATGAATAAGATATTATTCCCTCTCGTCGCACTATTCCTAGGTGCCTCCCTAGTGGGATGTACCAAGAATTTTGAGGAGTACAATCGTGACCTTGGAGGTGTTACAAGAGATGACCTCGGTAGTCTACCTAAGGGTGGCTCACAGGTCAATAAGCTAGCACAATGGCTCATCCCTAATCAAGAGAATGGTTATCAGATGACCTTTGATATGCTATCCCCCTACTCCGGCTTTGCTGGCGCCCCTAGCTTTGTCTCTGACTTTGCTGCGTACAGCCCAAGAATTGGTTGGAATGACTACCCTATGGAAGATACCTTTACCAAGCACCTTCTTCCAGACTATATGAGTGTTTATGGTGCTACTGATGGCGATATCAACCACCCAGCGATGGCACTTGCCACCATTACAAGAGTGGCTATCACTCACTATATCTCGGACATTTATGGCCCTCTCCCTTACTCAAAGGTTAATGGTGCCAACCTTTCTGTGCCTTACGACACTCAAGAGGAGCTTTACAAAAACATGCTTGAGGATCTAAAGAAAGCATCAGAGTCTTTGATGGGCCCTGCAGGTGCTTCTGCTATGTATGCAGATTATGATGAGATGTATGGCGGCAATCTTAGAAACTGGGCTACCTACGCAAGATCACTAATTCTTCGTATGTCAATCCGAATATCAGGAGTAGCTCCCGAACTGGCTAAGGAGTATGCTGAGTGGGCAGTTGCTAATGGGGTAATTGAGTCCAACGCCTTGAATGCTAAGACACCAAGTACTGACAACCCTTTAGCAAAAACCAATGGGTGGAACGACTCTCGAGTTGGAGCTGATATCGTAGAGTATCTGTTAGCATTCAACGACCCTCGTACTGATGCTTACTTTACTAAGGTACGAGACGGAAAGCCCTTTGGCTTGCGCTCACCTAGTAGCTCTATCAAAGGCAATGCAGCAATCATCTCTAGCTACTCTAGCCCTAATATTACGTCATCAAGCCCCATCTATCTACTTACCGCAGCTGAGGTGGCTTTCCTGAAAGCCGAAGGTAAGTTGCTTGGTTGGAACGTAAGTGACAAGTCGGCAAAAGAGCTTTATGAAGAGGGCATCCGCCTATCTTGTGAGCAATGGGGTGTAGAGCTTCCAGAGGAGTATCTACAGAATACCAATAAGCGAGGTGGCTTTGTTGATAAAGTCCTACCTGAGACTAGTTTACCCGACTTTAGCTCTGATATCACAGTCAATTGGGACGATGCCAATGGCGATGTAGAGAAGCAAAAGGCCAAGATCATCACACAAAAGTGGATCGCGCTCTTCCCTTATAATACTGTAGAGGCGTGGAGCGAGTGGCGTAGGACAGGCTACCCCAACCTTCTCCCTGCAGTTGTTAATTCAAGTTCAGGTGAGGTACAACAAATCACCCAAGTCAATGGAAGAGACACTGGCGGTATGCAACGCCTAAAGTTTGTCTCAAGCGAGAAGACTCAGAATGCCACAAACGTAGCTGCCGCCATCCAAGACATTGGAGGTAAAGATAGCTATGGAGCACCCCTATGGTGGGCAAAAAGAAACTAAACAGATGAGGAAGTAATCGTTATGAATAAGAAAATGACTAAGTGGGTACTTGCCACAATCATAGGTCTCGCACTACTCTCTTGCAACAAAAATGTAAGAATAGAGCCTGCTGAGGTGGTTACCCCACGCAATGAAATCAATACCGAAACTCTTGAGAGTTATAAAAATAGCCTACTTGGCCGACCCATCGTCATGGCCATGCACTATGGATGGGGTGCTGATGGTGGCTCAGGAGCACAGCTCTACAGACTACCTGATTATCTGGATGTAGTAGTGGTGAAGGATAGCAGACACCAGTTACTTGGTTGGATGGAGAAAGACCTATCTACCACACAACAAGTAAAGAAGACCAAAGTACTCAATGCTGTTGACTTCCACGCCATTGACACTCAGTATGCCGATGAGCTCAAGACAAGGTTTAAGCGTCAGCGCGATAAACTTAGAAATAGCTGGAAAGACTTGGAGACTCCACTAACACCTGAAGAGCAAGCTGAGCAACTCGCAAACCTCGAAAAGTCCCTTACCGAAGAGCTACATACCAATGCTCTAGCCAGGGCGACTAAAGACACCGAAGAGCAAGTTGAAGCGATCAGCAAATATGGCTTCGACGGTATCTGTGTAAAGCTCCCTGAAAACTTCCAATTGATTACCAAGGAAGAGACTACCCAATTACTCTCCAAGATCACAGCTGTAGCTGGTGGTGCCAATAAAGCCTTCCTAGCTATTGAGGCACCCTTTGAGGAAGCTCGTGCAGAGATCGAGAAAGCCACTTGGATCATCTTCAATAAGAAGGTATTGGAATACCGTCTCTCAAATTTTGAGAGTGAGGCACTCCAATGGAAAGACAATAGGTATCTACCCTCAGCAAGCTTCAAGGGAAAAGATCAGAAAGAGGGCTTTATGGATGAGACCCACTTCTCACTAGACGAGCTACCCCGTATGCAATCCATCCTTTACTGGCAAGCACCCAATAAGGCAGGCGTGGCGTATTACCACACAGAGCTAGATGCCAGCAATGTAGTAGAGACGATGCCTTATGGCACCCTTACCTCTCTCATTGATAAGCAAAGAGTATTAAACAAGTAAGACGACAACACTATGAATACAAATAACTGGGTATGTAAGAGCATCGTACTTCTCTTGATCTCTCTAGCTCTAGCTTCGTGCGATAAAGAGAAGCACCTTGAGGGCGGAGAGCTCACTGAGCAAAGTGCCACCTTAGAGATCATTACCAAAGACAAGACCGAGTTGGCCGACCCCTATACCTTACGCAGTATAGAGATCGATAAGCCTGAGATTGAGCAGACCACTATTGACCTCAGAGCTCACCTTACGCTATCTACTGAAGGTGAGAAGGCCATCTCCATATCAATTGATGAAGAAGCAGCAAAAAAATATGGTAAAGGCAATGTAAAGTTACTGCCTTCATCAGCCATCTCTATTCCTAAGGAGATTACACCGATTCCTGCTTTTGCAGTTACTAGTGAGCCAATTTCTGTCACTATCAACCTCACTGACGAGATCGAGTTTGATGAAATCTATACATTTGCCCTCAGACTTGACCCTATTAATGGAGCGAAGATGAATAAACCAAATGATGTGGTTATCTTTACTCTATTGAGGGAAGAGAATAAAGTACAAGTCAAAAAAGCTGTACTACTCACTAGAGACTTCTACTTTGACCTTGCAAAAGACTTTTCACATAGGGGCGACTTCACTATGGAGTGCTTGGTAAATGCACAAAAGTTCAGAGACTCTGAAGACGAAGGTGAGGCACAAATTTCTACCCTTATGGGTATAGAGGGCGGCACACTACTCCGCTTTGGTGATGCTGGAGTACCAGGGAATAAACTCCAAGCTGCTGGTGAAGTGATTGACTTGCCATTTGAGACCAAGGCATGGTATCACGTTGCTTTCACTTACGAGGCAGCCACTCAAATTGTTACAGTTTACATAGATGGCGAGATGAAGTCTTCATTCAGGAAGCCTTGCTCCATCGTTCCAAGAGGAGACAAGTGGTATATTGGTCGTAGTTGGAGTAGCAATAGAGGGTTACAAGCAATGCTTGCCGAAGTGCGTGTATGGCAAAGTGTTCGTAAGCCTTCAGAGATTATGGAACACATGATGCAAGAAGATCCAAAGAATCCTGATCTATTGGCATACTGGAAAATGAATTCTGCTGATGGCGAAAAGGTCACCGACCTTACTGGCAATGGATATGATTTGATCCTTAAGGTACAGCAAGGCAGTGCCGACCCTAAAGTAAATGTAGTAACGCTAGACACACCACTTGACAGTGTAGAGAAGTAAGCAGATAAAGAAAGAATATAAATATGAAAAAGTATATCTTCACCCTACTTGGAGCGGCTTCAATGGCTCTCCTCACTGTAGGTTGTCAAAAGAATCTCACTATAGAGATGCCCGGACCTGACCCTCTAGAGGAAAAGGTACTCCTAGGTGAGCCTAGCATCGTAGATGCTGAGACAGGCGAGCAATTATTCAGTACCACGTACTATGACGGCACTGTAGACCTCAACGTGACACTACCTAGCAAAGAATCTACCATAGAGCTACTTCCTTACGACGAAGAGACCTATAGTAAGGTGCTAGGAGCACTCAAGAAAAAAGACCCCTTCGGTCAATACACCATATTGCCTGAAGGCAATGCAACCCTTGCCCTCAAGGATGGAGCAGACGCTACTCATAAGGTAATAGAAGCCACTCTCACAGGGATAGAGGAGCTTCCCTACAGCATCTACAACTTGCCAGTATTGGTAAAAATAGATGATCAAGTGGTAGCACACTTCATCAAGGTTCCTCTAATGGGTGCCTTTGTGCCCCTTTCTGAGGAAAATCAAAAGCCACTTCCAACTGTTGAAGGCTATACCGAGCCTATCAAGATGGTTGCTTATGTAGAGACCAACGATTGGGATCCCCGCAATATCGCCAACTTCGTGCTAAAGGATAGCAAGCTACCAGTATTCGATATGATCGTATGCTTTGCTGCCAATATGAATTATGACCTCACCAATCAAAGACGTGTACTATTCTTCAATAGTGAGCTTCAACCTATTGTCAATAATCCTGATGTGTTCATCAAGCCAATTCGCGATAGGGGTATCAAACTCATTATGGACATTCTACCCAATCACCATGGTGTAGGATATCACAACTTCCAGAGCTACGAAGAGGCACTAGACTTTGCTAGTCAGTTGAAGTACTGGTCTGAAAAGGCGGGCATTGACGGATGGGACGTGGACGAAGAGTATGCAGAATATCATAAGCTTCCCGACCTAAGATATAAGGAGCAGTCTGGGCTATGGTTCCTACGAGCACTACGTGAGACCCTGCCCAATACACTAATTACCCACTACGAGTACAACTCACCATTTAGAGCAGATAGGACAGATGAGACGGGAAAGACTGCAGCCGACTATATCGACTACGGTTGGACTGATTACGGTGTTCCTGGCCCTAGCACGATTGGTATCCCCAACAATCGGTTTGGCAACAAATCAATTCAAGCTAGCTACAATCAATTAAGCAGAGGAGCATCAACTGCACGCTCTATTCTTAATGAAAAGATGCAGTGCCTGATGATCTTCAATATGACAGTAACGAAGGACAATTGTGATAGCTTTGCAGCACAGCTCTCCGAGATTACTCAAGTCTTCTACGGCGAAGATTGTATATACTCTGGCCCTCACTTTATAGGACCAAAGGGTAAATAATTACAGCAAAAGAATTTAGAGACATGAAAAATATACTATCCAAAGGACTTATCCTCGTGATGGCTCTCTTTGCTCTCACTTCTTGTGACAAAGACCAGCCCAATGAGGAGCAGAAAGAGGTGCCAAACCTAGTAGTAGAGCTATCCGAAGCCACACTACAGCCAAATCAGTCACTCGAAATACCTATTAAGAGTGGCTCAGGTAACTATCTAGTCTCCATACCACAGATAGGTATAGCGACTGCTTCAGTCACCAAGGAGAGCGTTACCCTCACTGGTATCAAAATAGGTGAGACCTTGCTGACCATCACCGATAAAGTATCACGTCAAAGCAAGGAGATCAAGGTGAGCATAGAGGCCGAACCAGTACTGAAGCTCTCTCACCGTGAGCTGAAGACCTCGGTAGGTGCCACCAGCATTGTTACGATCCTCAATGGCTCCTCAAAGTACGAAGCTGAGCTAAGTGACCCTGCATTGGGTACTTACTACTTCCAAGAGCAAAACTTCGTATTTACAGCTAAGAAGGTGGCAACTGGCACCATTACTATCAAAGATACCGAGCTTGGCTTCACGAAAAGCATCAATGTTGAAATCACACCTATTCCACTGCTTCTCAATACCTATGAAGTAACTATACCTACTGGAGATAGTAAGAATATCTCTATCACGAGTGGATCAGGTGACTACACCATTACTTGTGATAAGCCTGAGTTAGTGAAGATCGTGGTCAATCGCAATACCATTATCCTTACAGCAACAGCAGTAGGCGAAGGAACTATCACGGTTAAGGACAACATTACTGAACAGGTTAAGGAGATTAAATTAACCACCACCCTACAGCCATTCGTTACCTCTATTGATGATACGGATGAACTCACAGTCTATTTCTATGAGGGTAGTGAAAAGAATGTTGAGATCTACACTGGTAATGGAAACTATGAGATAGTGGTTGAGGATGAAGAGGTCATCACCGCTACATTGGTCAATAAGACGGTAAAACTCATTCCACGCAAGGAGGGTGAATCCTTACTAACTATTAAAGACATCATTTCAGGCAATGAAGTCTCAACTAAGGTAGTAGTGAAAGCACCTCAACAGTTGATTGAATTCTCTGTACCTAGTGTAGTTGTTCAAGCAGGTTCAAAAATTGACATCAGAGTATTGGCCAATAACTCTGGAGTTGCAGATTGGAACCTTAACTACAATACGACTAACTCCTCAATAGCCACCGCATATAAATCGTGGTGGGGAGAGGAGCTTACCATCTATGGCGAAAGAGTAGGCAAAACAACTCTACTCGTAAAGGATTATGATGGCAACATTTATGGCACATTACCTATCGAGGTGAAGTAACCATAATAATCCTATAAATTTCAGCGAGTGACTACCTTAGTGGCAGTCACTCGCTTTTTTTATTCAAGGTGGCATCACACGAAGCTGATCTACGGTATGGGGGTGGGCCTCATCGGACAAGTCAGACAGATCAGACAAGTCGGACAGTGGCGATGATTTGCCAACCTGTCCGACTTGTCTGGTGAGGTACCTGTTCGGTGAGGCACTGATTAGTCGTGACCCACTTTCATACGGTCGATGACTGACTCGAGGGCGCCGGTGCCTTGGTACTTATCCTTGGAGCTATTGAAGCGGTAGGAGATGGTGAAGGCGATGCGTGGTGGCACATACTCGGTGGATTCCATCACGCTGTATCTAGTGGCGGTACGTACGGAGTGAGTGGTATTGAAGAGGTTGCTCACGGAGAGGGTGGTGATGAGGTTTTGCTCCTTAAGCCACCGCTTGGAGATCTCGGCATAGCTGGTGAGGATGGGGGCGGTGAACTCCATATTATCCTCGTTGCCAAAGGGGGTGTAACCTACGTTGAACACCATACTGATCTCCTTGGGGAGTGTAAATTGATTGGCCACGCTGAGGGCAAGGGTTGCCTTACGATTAGTGATCCGCTCCTCGAAGTTCCAAAGGTCGTAGCCGATCATCTTGGAGAGACGTAGGGTAAAGGTGGGCTTCCACCACTTAATGGTAGGGCTAGCTACCATTGCTGCCGATAGGCCGTGATGTGGAGGGGCGTTGACGGTCTTGAATAGGGTGATGTAGGGGCGTACCACTCCAGTAGTGGGGTCGGTAAATAGCCCTGTCTCTGGAGTGAGACAATCGCGGCTATAGGTATGGCTCAGGATGGTAGTCAACCAGCTCTTATTGAAGGTGAGGGCGGTAGAGTAGTCTATGGCGTCCTTGAGGTTGGGGTCGCCCACTTTGTACTCGTATCGGCTCACGTATAGATACTGTGGCTGTAGCTGAATATAGCTAGGTCGGTGGATACGGCTCCTAAAGGAGAGCTCCGTACGTACGCCCCACAGGCGTCCTGTGACTGCTAGTGTGGGAAATAGATTGGTAGTAGTATGACTCTTATCGGGATCTAATATCCCCTTATCTATATACTTATTCTCGAGGTGCTCCATACGCACCCCAGCAGTAAGATGCCATTCGGAGGCTATTTTGTGCTGATACTCCAGGTAAAGCGCTAGTAGTTGCTCCCTCTGCTCGCTATCTAGATCGCTAAGGTTGAGACTGGCATCTAGCTGATTATAGAAGCGGTTATGTACCTTAGAGTACTCACCACCCAATTCAAGGCGACCGCCCCAGAGTGGTCCAGCGACGTCTAAACGTGCACCTGCCGATTGATACTTGGCTCCATGCCTATTCTCCACGCCCGAAAGCTCGTACTCCTCGGTCTTCCCTTCATCTGCTTTCTCGGTAGATTGACTCATGCCAGTTTGGAAGTAGTCAAGGTCGATCTGTGCTCTCCAATCGCCAAACCTCCTAAGGTAATAGAGATTGGGTCGGTGCGAGGCATTCCAGGGCTTGAGAGTTTGGGACTTGCTAAAATAGCGCTCCACCACTTCGGGAGTGGGCTTGAGATGGTGGCTGGTGAGGTCGGAGAACATCCAAGAATCCTCCTTTTCGGCAGCAATACGATACCTAAAACCTGCACTCTGCACATCATCTTCGTAATTGATACCAATGGTATACTCCTGTGTCTGCACACCCTCTTTGTGCTTAGTGGTGGATTGATTGATCCACTCGCTTTGATCAGTTTTGCCGTGGGTGCGAAGAGAGGGGAAGGAGTGATTGGTCTGCTCATCTTGGTACATCACACTGGTGAAGAAGTCCCAATTATTGAGCCGATAATTAAGGCGAAGATAGGGTTGATAACCTATAGGGCTACCAATCTGATTGAAAAGATCAAGCTTTGCCTCACCGCTGAGGCCAGTACCTTGCTCTCGTTTGGTGTAGATCTTGATCACCGACTCGGTAGAAGAGCTATACCTGGCACCAGGATTGGTGAGTACCTCAATATCACGAATGAGGTAAGGCTTGAGATTGCGTAGCTGATTGGGGTCGGTCATCAGTCGGTCATTGATGTAAATGATGGGGGTCCCTTTGCCGGCTACCCGTACCTCAGTACCCTCGATCTCAACTAATGGCACTCCTCGGAGCACGCTATAGATATCCGAGAGGTGTGCGAGCGGTGAGGCCTCTATGGAGGTGCTGATACCGCCAGCCACCATTCGGTGTGTGATGCGATTGGCAGTGACGGAGACCTCTTCTAGCACTAGGGCACTCTCCTCCAGCACGATCTGATAAGTAGAGAAACTATCGCACTTCACTTCTTTTGGAGCAAAGCCGATCAAACTCGCCTCGAGCAATAGTGGTAACTGATGATTGCCTATCTGTAATGCGAAAGAGCCATCGTCACGAGTTACGCCCCCAGTAAGCACCTTGCCCTCCCCGATGCTTTTCACCTTAATGGTGGCATAGGGAAGGGGTTCCCCAGCTTCGTCATATACTACTCCTCGGAGCTCCTGTGCCGAAACTCCCAAAACGCCTACCATCATCAGTAGGGATACCAACAAAAATAATCGCCTCATAAAATATACAATATGTACTAATCACTTCCCCCTTCCGCCCGCAAAGGTAGATATTATCGCTCGCAACCCAGTTGCACACTTCTGGAAGTTGCAGAATGGCTCTGCGAGTCTTGACCGAGGGCTAGCTGAATGGCACCCTGTCGGATGCTTTGGCTGGGGGTACCTTATCGGTGGTGCCTTATCGGACAAATCGGACGAGTCGGACAAGTCGGACTAGGCATCGTTTTTCCGACCTGTCCGATAAGGTGCCCGCGATAAAGACACCCCCGATGAGGTAAGGACTCCCGTGAGGTCCTTCGCCCTTCCCCAGGTGGTGTTGAAATAAGACTATTGTATGCAGAGAGCCACTTCTAGCGATCTAGAAGTGGCTCTCTTATTACCTCCAAGTGGAGGATTAATTATTTAATGAACCTCTTAGGGTTTTGCAGACCACCACATTTTAGTGTATATGTTGTCTGGTCCTCCCAGCTTATCCACTGCGTCCTTATAGGATTCAGGCACGTTATTCTTAAGAGAGGTAGGGAATGGCAGTCTCTGTGGGAAGAACTCCCACTTGCTCTCCATATAGTTGGTAGTGGTCAGTGCATCGAAGCCTTCGATGGTCTTTTCCACTACGGGGTTCTCAAAGAATGGCAAGCCAAGTCTTCTATGGTCACTCCATGTCTCGAGTGGCAACCATGGCACTTGTGCGATGAACTTCTGCGTGATAATCTTGGTGAGGTGGTCATTCTTCACCTGTCCATTCTTATAGAGTTGATTAGCAGGATAGGTAAAGGTAGCCTTTTTCATCTCTTTGGTTTTGCCATCAAGATAACTTACCTCCTTAGTAGCTGGTGGCTCAGCCGTATGATCCCAGCTCACAGAGGTACCCACTCTATTGTAATCCTCAGAGGCAAGGTATTCGGTGAGATATTTTGAGATCATATTATCAGGGAAGCACTTATCCCAGTAGGTAAAGCTCTCCTTAATACCAGCTTCGTACGCCTCCTTGGCATCAATTCCTACCGACCAACCCTTAATAGCTGCTTCGGCCAAAAGGAAGTAGCTCTCCCAAGAGCCAAAGAATACTCGCTTCATGCTACTATTCCGAAACTCATTGACCAGCCTTGGCATAGAACCTGGGAAGCTATAAACTTTGTTGATAGGATCCATCTCGCCCCAATTGCCAGGGGTAGAGATATTCCATGCAAAAGCTGAATTAACCTTCGCTAAAGTTTCTTGCTTTTCACTTCCCTCCTGCTTTGGGAGTAACAATGGCCGCTCTGTATTAGTGACAACGCCAGTATTCCAAGAGGGATACCTATTGAAGTGTGGATTATTGATATCACCAGGGATATTAAACGCCTTGTAAGCACGTGGATCAATGCTATAGGGCAGTCCATCGCTCCAATATCCTGCTGATGGATCGTTAGTCTTGGTGCTAAAGTAGCCTTCCCTCTTTACGCCCATATAGTCAGGGTCACAGAACTTAAGAGTAATGGGCGTTTCCCTATCCTTATTGAGCTTGTCTACAGCTGCTCTAGCATAGGCACCCACCTGTACCTCTGAAGTGATGCCACCGAGACCGAGATAAAGGTTGTTGAGCGTAGGAGAGAGGAATTGATTATTCCACTCACGGCTCATCACGCCAGTAAGGGCATCCCAACCTGGTCGCTCCTGTACGGCGAAATTGTCATCAAATGTAGAGATATACTTACCTCCCTTTGCAGCCTCTTCAAACTCAGTTTTTGCTAAAGTAGGATTGGCTCCTGAGATACGCATTGCTAGTCGCATACGCAGCGAGTTGCCATACTTTGCCCACTTGTCGAAATCGTAACCGTAAGCAGGGTCAAGATTAGTAATGTCGCCACTCACGGTATTGGTGTCAAAACCAGCCACTGCCTCTTTGAGCTCCTTGAGCATAAAGGTGTAAACCTCTTCAGTGGTATTGAACTGTACCTTTTCGCCTTGGAAGCTATTGATAGGCATGACACCGAAGTTGTCGGTAAACTCACTCATCAGGTAGACACGCCAAATACGTGCCACTTGATAGAGATTATTGCTATAGGTTTTGGTATTACCTTCTGCCTTCTGCTCTTGGTATAGAGAGATAGCAGAATTGATGTGGGTGAGCCAAGAGGTTACTTCGTCAAAGTAAGCTTGAGTCCACTCGTCGTTGGTGCGGTTTTGAGAGAGTGAACCGATGCGATCCATATGGCCTGCATCCTTCCAATAGAGGACAAAGGCGCGCTCTGCCACGTGGGGATTCATCTGTGCACTGATGATGGCATTATTGATAAAGTACTCCACCTGCACTTGGTTGGCTCCTGCTTCGAAAGGACTTTTATTTAGGTCGTCAAAGTCGCTACAGGCAGTTACCAAGCCACCTAAGAGGAGTGTCGCCAGTCCTACAAGTATAATATTAAGATGTTTCATAAATATATTATTCTCTTATTAGGCTTAAAAGTTAATCGATAGGTTGATATAATAAGAGCGATTGGTAGGTGGGGCAAGCGCCTCCAGTCCTACAGCATTGGAGCCAGTCGCATACACCGACTCAGGATCAACACCATCCATATAGCTCTTAATCATCCAGAGGTTATTGGCAGAGAGCCCTATGGAAGCACCCTGAATAGCTGTGCCGTCGAGCAGCTTATGTGGTAGCACGTAGTTGATTGAGAGGTTACGAAGCCTGATGTTGGTGGCATCGAAAAGGTTTTCCTCAGTGATACCTACGTTGCCACTACTCCTGCTCTCTAGCTTGGTCCAGAAGTCTTGAGGATCGGTCTTAGCAGTATTAGGCTGATACTTACCATTGACGAGCTGTACGCCATCATAAGTGATCTTATCTCTATTACCATCAGGTGCCGTCACATAGGAGCGACCATTGGCCTTAAGCATACGGTTGGTGAAGCTGAATATCTTACCTCCAAAGCGACCATCAATCTGGAAACTGAGTGAGAGGTTTTTGTAGGTAAAGGTATTGGTGATACCGGCCATAAAGTCTGGCTGCTGATTACCTAGGTAATGTGAACCTGGTGCTGCGGTAGGAATTCCCTCTTCATCTACAATTACCTTGCCGTAGTAAGGGCTCTTCTCGTCCTCTACTCTAGCAAACTTAGTTCCGTAGATCACACCATATCGCTCGCCAGCAGCGGCAAGTACATGGACATTATCAAAGGCGCCTAGCTGGTACTGAGTCACACCCTCTGCTAGCTCCTTAACCGTATTGACGTTCTTGGAGAGGTTGAGTGTAAGGTCCCATGTGAAGTCATTCGTGATGACAGGGACTGCATTAACCATCAGCTCAAATCCCTTATTCTCAATATCTCCAGCATTGATCTTTTTATACTTATATCCTTCAAGACCATTGATTGGGATATTGAGTAGCTGATTAACGGCATTGGACTTATAGAAAGCGAGGTCAAAATTGAGGCGGCTATCTAATAACTTAGCCTCCAGACCTACCTCCCAGGAGTGGATCAGCTCACTCTTTACGTCTGAGTTGAACAGCACTTCATTTTTTGAAGCTACTACATTGCCGTTAGGATCCTTATTGATGGAGTAGGTATTGTAGAGCTGGTAAGGGCCCATATCGTTACCCACTGATGCGTACGAACCTCTAATCTTGGCAAAGGTAAGCCACGATAGATCGCTACTTGTCGCTTTTCTAAGTGCTTCTGAGAAGATGAATGAAAGGCTGGCCGATGGATAGAAGAAGGATCTATTGGCCTTGCTCAATGTAGAGGACCAATCGTTACGACCGGTGAGATCAAGATAGACCATACCAGCGTAATTGAGCTGCAATGATCCGTAGAGTGAATTGATCTTGTGTTCACTCGCCGACTGTGGTAGTGCAGGCATTCCCTTGCTATTATTGACGCTAAAGAGGTTGGGGACGGTCAATTCACCAACTGTCACACCAATACTGGAGAAGCTGCGGTGCATCAAGTTACCTCCGAAGGTTCCGTGAAGACCGAAGTCACCAAATAGCTCATCCTTGCCAGCGGTAATCAGGAAGCTGTGGTTGGTCTCCTTAAATACATCCTTGGAGGTGCTGTAGGAGCCATTGGCCTTGATAGGTCCGTAGGCATACATCTTGCTCTCGTTGTTGGTGGTGTAGATATCTGCACCAGAACGGATCTCTGCCGATAGCCAGTCTGTAAACTGATACTTTAGCGAACCGCTAATCAGGAAGCGGTCACGCTGGTCATCATTTTGACTGTACTTAGTAGCCCAGTAAGGGTTGAGCCCTGACTTTGGATTGTACCAGATATGGTATCCCATATCATTAACGGCTTGGCTAAGCTGTGTGATATCTACGTTGCCAGGCATGGTGAGGAGTGTTCCGAAGTAGTTTTCGGAGCGGTTACCTGCGATCGGGCGGTTATGTACATTGGTATTGATGTACTGAACTTTGGCATCGGCGGTCCAAGCATCATCGGCTCCAAACTTAGAGACAAATCTCGTGATCATGTTGAGACGGTTGAGCTTTGACTCTGGAGTCATATCCTTATTATAGGAGTGGGTAATCGAAGCGTATACCGATGAGCCTTTGCCTAGTTGCCTAGAGAGTGCTACAGAGTTTTGGGTATTGATACCTGTGTTGAGGAAGTTGGCAATATTGTCATAATATGCTAGAGGTGCCTTAGTGCCATCCCAATGGGTGACCTCTTGACCCTCAATCTTAGGTCCCCAGCTGGCGCCCGACTCGGTATCAAACACACCGTACGAGCCTTGGGCATAGCTTTTCTGTACTTTAGGTACCATAAATATGGTTTCAAAGCCCGTAGTGGAATGGATACTGATGCCGAGTCCCTTCTGAGCCTGCCCACTCTTGGTGGTAATCAATATCACACCATTTCCTGCTCGTGAGCCATAAAGGGCTGCTGCGCTAGCACCCTTGAGGACCGACATGGAGGCGATATCATTAGGATTGAGGTCGCCTAGTCCGTTACCCATATCAAGAGAGGGGTTCCAGAAGTCATTATTGGAAGCTCCTGTAAAATTATCCATTGGCACGCCATCCACCACGATGAGCGGTTGGTTATCGCCTGTGAGGGAGTTATTACCACGGAGTACAATTTTTGAGGAGCCAGCAATACCGCCACCACCTTTGACTACTTGAAGACCTGCGATCTTACCTGAAAGAGCATTGGTGACATTGGACTCTCTAGAGGAGAGAAGGTCCTCACCTTTTAGCTCCTGAATAGCATAGCCGAGCGACCTCTTCTCACGCTTAATTCCGAGAGCGGTCACCACTACTTCATCAAGAAGCTCATTATCAGGCTCTAGGATCACATCTATGTGAGTACGTCCATTAAGTGGGATGTCTTGAGTCTTCATACCTACAAAGGAGATGCGCAGAGTGCCATTAGAGGGTACATTCTGCAACTTAAAAGCTCCATTGAGGTCGGTGGCAATGCCTAGACCTTGGTGCCCTACTACGGTTACTGAAGCACCGATCACTTCATACCCTTCGGTATCGTGAACCGTACCAGTAACGGTCACGGTCTGAGCTAGTGCAGATGGGGCTACCCATAGTGCAAGCATAAGGGATAAGATCGTATACCGCACCCAGCCTGCAGCATAAGTTTTGACCATTTTCATACTGTTTGTTGTTTTAAGTTTTACTAAAAGTAGGATAGATTGTTAGTCGTTAGTGTGTGTTATCCACAGGCTTTAATGAGCTATAATCTGATAAAGTTTTACTGTTAACACATCAAAACATTAACAACACTTATTGCTTTTACACCCATAGTTAGCAATAATTTATCTAATAGCATTACAATCAATAGAATCTTGGCACTAATGCATTAGGAGTTTCATTGTATTGAACCCTTTGATTAGTCGTATGGTAGGGGATCATCCTTTGTATGAGAGGATCAAATTGATTATCATAATGCCTTTAGCCCTATCTCTAAAAGTAGAGCATCCGCATTAGAAGTATATACTTAAGTTATCAGTCAGACCGACTTGTCGTAGCCCATGTGCTAGAGGCGCAGCACGAACACCTGATCATTCAATGAAACACTTCTATAAAACCTCTATGCAAGTAGGGTAAAAGTGGAGATGCAACAAAGCAAATGCTTAGTTGCAACTCGGCAATTGTTTAATTGCAACTCGCCGATCGGTAAGTTGCAACTCAGTTTTCACTTCTATATGGCGGTGGATATCAAGCCGTTATAAATCGGGCTTTGGAGGCATTATTTTCTCCCATTTTTCTGTATCGTTTGAGTTGTGCTTTGCAGGGGGACCCCTATCGCCACAAGGTGGAGGCGTAGGTGGTGTCGGTGGATTTGATTAACTTTGCGGAGTTATGGCGAAGAAGAATAAAGATAAGGTGAAGTTTGGGGCTCGTGTGTTGATTAAGAATAGACGGGCTACCTTTGACTATGAGATACTCGATACCTACACTGCTGGATTGGTGTTGCTGGGGACCGAGATCAAGTCGCTACGCCTGGGCAAGGCCTCTCTGGTGGATACGTTTTGTATCGTGGATCGTGGGGAGGTCTGGGCTAAGAATATCTATATCCCTGAGTACTTCTATGGTAGCTACAATAATCACACGGCTCGGCGTGACCGCAAACTACTCCTCAATAAAAAGGAGATCAGGGAGCTGGCGGAGGTGGTGAAGAATGTGGGGCTGACCATTGTGCCACTAAAACTCTATATTAATGCTAAGGGGCTTGCGAAGCTGGAGATAGGTGTGGCAAGGGGTAAGAAACAATACGACAAGCGCCAAGATCTCAAGGAGCGAGATATGAAGCGGGAGCTGGAGCAGGCCCGTAGGTATAAGATATAAAAAAAATACCCGCGGAAGGCATCAGCCTTTCGTGGGTATTTTAATTATAAGGGAGGGGAGTTGGTTAGCGGATGCTTTGGATCTTCCAGTTGCCCTCTTCCTTGATTAGGTAGATAGTAGAGGTTTTGTACTGGCCTCCATTATCGCCAATGGCTTCTTTGGTATCTATAGTCATCTCTACGGTTGCTTGGTTATCCTCCTTGCTTTTCTCATCAAAAGAGACATAATCAGCGACATTGGTGCTGACCTCTTTCTCCGCAATGGCATTGTATACCTTTAGCGACTTAGATACGACCTTTAATCCCTCTATTGCTAGAGAGACCTCTGTATCGCTTAGGGCTGAGGCATCACTTGAGACCAATTTCATCGCCTCACTTTTATTGCCTTGGTTGAGGTAGTTGAAGAAGTCCTCCGACACCTTTTCGGGGGTATTTCCACCTATCACAGAGCACGCTGCGAGTGCAAAGGTCAGTACCACAATGGATAAATAGCTTGTAATCTTTTTCATGTCAATTTGTTTTGTCTAGTTAAATCAATTCTTTTTCTGTGGTGCGAGCGATAGGGAGAGCTCGTCGAGCTGCTCTTGATCAAGGCGAGAAGGGGCATCGATCATCACATCGCGTCCAGAGTTATTCTTTGGGAAAGCGATGGTGTCACGGATGCTATCCAGTTTGGCAAAAAGCGATACCCAACGGTCGAAGCCATAAGCGATACCACCATGAGGAGGGGCACCGTACTTAAAGGCATTCATCAGGAATCCGAACTGCTCCTCGGCCTTTTCGTCAGTAAATCCAAGGACTTCAAACATCTTCTTCTGCAGTTGGCTATCATGGATACGAATAGAGCCACCACCCACTTCTACACCGTTGATTACCATATCATAGGCATTGGCACGCACTTCGCCTGGGTTGGTATCGAGGAGTGGAATATCCTCGGGCTTTGGTGAGGTGAAGGGGTGGTGCATAGCGTAGTAGCGCTGGGTTTCATCGTCCCACTCGAGTAGAGGGAAGTCTATCACCCATAGGCAGGAGAAGGTATTTGGATCCATCAGCCCCTCTTGGTCGGCCACATGAAGTCGGAGGGTACCGAGCTGTTTACGAGTTTTCATCGCATCGTCGCCACTCAGTATCAGGATCAAGTCGCCCGCCTCTGCCTTCATAGTCTTAGCCAACTGTTGGAGCACCTCTTGGCTGTAGAATTTATCCACACTGCTCTTTACCGTGCCGTCTTCACCCACTCTAGCGTAGACCATTCCCTTGGCTCCCACCTGAGGTTGCTTTACAAATTCCGTGAGTTGGTCTAGCTGCTTGCGAGTGTAGCTAGCAGCGCCTTTCACGCAGATACCTCCGATGTACTTTGCCTCATCGAATACCTTGAAGCCATGCCCCTGCAGCACTTCCATTAGCTCTACAAACCGCATACCAAAGCGGGTGTCGGGCTTATCGCTACCATAGTACTTCATGGCATCATGCCAACTGATGCGTGGGTAGGCTTCGGACTGCTCTATCCCTAGGATCTCGTGGAAGAGATGCTTGCTTAGCCCCTCGAAAGTATTGATAATATCCTCTTGCTCCACGAACGACATCTCGCAGTCTATCTGGGTAAACTCTGGTTGGCGGTCGGCACGAAGGTCCTCATCACGGAAGCACTTCACGATCTGGAAGTAGCGGTCAAAGCCAGCCACCATCAGTAGCTGCTTAAAGGTCTGAGGCGACTGTGGCAGAGCGTAAAACTCACCTGGATTCATTCGGCTAGGCACCACAAAGTCTCTAGCCCCCTCGGGCGTTGACTTGATGAGTACTGGGGTCTCCACCTCGAGGAAATTGAGGCCGTCTAAGTACTGACGAATGGCAATGCCCATCCTATGACGTAGCTCTAGGTTACGACGAACGGGGGAACGACGCAGGTCGAGATAGCGGTACTTCATACGTAGCTCATCACCGCCATCCGACTGATCTTCAATGGTAAATGGAGGGGTATCCGACTGATTGAGTACCGTGAGAGAGGTGACAATCACCTCAATATCTCCCGTCGCTATCTTGTCGTTTTTCGATGAGCGCTCAGCCACCTTTCCTTTTACCTGAATCACGTACTCACGGCCTAGGTGAGCAGCTTTCTCTGCCAGCTCAGCATTGTGCTCTTGGCTAAATACTAGCTGTGTGATGCCGTATCTATCGCGAAGGTCAATGAAGCTCATTCCTCCCATACGGCGATTTCTCTGTACCCATCCTGCGAGGGTTACTTCTTCTCCGACGTTGGCTGCACGAAGTGCACCACAAGTTGTTGTCCTATACATATCTCTAAATATCTTTATTGTCTTGTCTTGCCTCAAGACTCTATCTTACGTAATCGCACCAAAGTTATCTTATTTCCAGTAGCCCTTAGCACTTGTATTTGGAAGTGCGGAGGTATGGTAAACTCCTCCCCTGCATCAGGAATTTCCTGGCTATAATGTAGGATAAATCCTGCTAGTGTCTGATAGTCTTCATTCTCAGGTATCTGTAGATCAAACTGTTCATTGAGAGTATCTACCTCTGCCCTACCCGAGATGATGTATTCATTCTCCCCTACCTTCCGCATAGCGATCCTCTGAGTATCGTGCTCATCCTCAATATCTCCAAAGATCTCCTCCACGATATCTTCAAGGGTGACCATACCAGCTGTACCACCTAGCTCATCTACCACTATCGCCAAGCTCCGCTTTTTCTGCATTAGTTGTTTCAATGCGTTTTCGGCTGGAAGGGATTCGGGGATAAAGATTGTAGGGAGGATACGGTTTTGCCACTCACGTGATTCACCCATCCTAAACATCTCAATGCTGTGGATATAACCGATAATATCATCGATATCCTCCTTGTATACAGGTAGCTTGGAGTAGCCCGTTTTATCAAATATCTCAATGAGCTCTTCTCGAGTGAGATCGTCACCCACGGCGGTAATTTCATTGCGTGGCACTAGACAGTCTCTGACTTTAATATCGGAGAACTCCAAGGCATTTTGTAGAATACGAGCTTCATCGGCATTCTCTTGCTGATTGACGTTGCTCTCAATAAAATAATCGAGGTCTACCTTGGTGAGAGGTTGCACTGTATCATCCTCATTCTTTACTCCAAAGAGCTTAAAGAATAGCTTGCTGATCCACCCGATCAGTAGGGTGATGGGGTAAAGTATAATGTAGATCAAGAAGAAAGGCAAAGTGATGATGCGAATCACGATATTGGGCTTTGCCTGCCCTATCGCCTTTGGAATATATTCGGCAAATACGATGACAAAGGCTGTGGAAATAATGGTCTGTACCAACACCACCCCTATATCATTATGGAGCAAAGCAGTGAGTGGCTCCTCCAGTGCTTTTGCTACCAAAAGGCCATAGATCACATTGACAATGTTATTGCCCACCAATGCCGTAGTGATAAATCGGCTGCCATTCTTATAGAAGTGGGTAGCAATGCGAGAGAGGGTATTCTGACTGCTTTTGTCCAGCTCTACTTTGAGCCGATCGGCTGATACAAAGCTGATCTCCGACATGCTAAAGAAAGCTGAGCAAAGTAAACAAATGATGATAGCTAAGTATATCATAGTGGATGTTTAATAGACTACTTTTGAGTGGCTGGAGACTTGGGAGCTTGATATGGCTGTGAAGGCTGTGAAGGTACTATACTATCCGGTGCAACAGCGGTGCTATCGGCAGGAGCTAGTGGCTTATCCTCCACATCCACATGTCCGTAGGAAGAGTAGAGCTCGTAGCGCGTCATATTCTGATTGCTTCTGAAGCCATACTTACTCTCAATGAGCTGACCATTACTAGGGATAATCGTGGTATGCTCGTGAGAGTACACCTCAGCCAGCTCTTCATCCCAGTAGAGAGAGTGTCCAAAGTACCTCTGCCCCTCACGGCTCAGTACCTCTACATTACCGATCAATTCCCATAGCTTTTTATCCTGATAGTAGTAGGCGGTATCTGCCTTGATAGAGGCTTTGGTTTGGAAAAGAGTATCGAACTGCTCCACGTATAGTCCTTCAGGGAAGTACCACTTAGCCTCAGGCTCGCTGTAGGTGTACCAAACGGGTGATTCCAGCTTGTACTTAGTAATCCCACTATCCGAGATGAGCGAAGAGATATCTCTCGTAACCATTGAATAGGGGAGTGTGTCCACCTCCTTGATAAGGGTATCTCCCTTCTTACTTTTACAAGCCGAAAGGGAGAAAGTAATGTAAAAAAGGATACCAGCACAGACCCATAAACCGGGCTGTGCTAGTATCCTTTTCCTTATATATCGTGATGAGGTATCACTCATAGACTCTTCGCCCCTCAGGGGTGAAGTGGGGCAGCCTTATCGTGTGCGGATAGTGGTGGATTCACCAATCCAACCGCCTACAGTAAAGGAAGCGCCTGGAGCAAGGTCAGGGTGCATAAATACATCCTCCTTGGCAGGGAAGTGCTGGCTATAAGTATTGATCAGCTGGCTTGCCTCTGCAGAAACGCTTGGGTCCATAGACCTTGCACGCTGTGCCTTATCTACTGCAAGACAGTAAACGATACGCTGCTTGATAGGATCATCTGGATAGATACTCTTAGCAGTAGCTGCGTACATGTTGGCTATCAGTAGCATTGGGGCGCCAAAGCCACTCTTGAAGTTCATCGCCTGATTGGCATAGGTGCGGGCTGCACTATAGCTATTTTGCTTGTAGCTCATCACTGCGAGCATGTAGTAGATCTCGCCCTTCTTCACATCATTAGTACTGAGCTCAATAGCCTTCTCGTAGTACTCACGAGCACGGCTATACTTATTCTCCTTAAAGGCCTTATTAGCGATACCTGTGGCGGCGTCAGCAGTTGGCTCGATATTGAATAGGTGTTCCGACATAGCGAAGTATACATTGCTCTCGGTACAACCAACAGACTGAAGTAGAGCAATGGTCTTGGACAAGTACTCCTTATCATTCTTATGCGACTCTACCTGTGGAGCATAGACCTCCTCCATCACCTCACAGCTAGCAGCACCACTTTGTGCAAACATTGCCTGTGCGTTCTCCTTATAGGTGTTATAAGAAGCAACACCCTTTTCATCGCCAGCAGCTTCAAGCTCCTTGATCTTTTGGTCGTAGTAGCCATCCACCATCATATACTCATCTACATACTTAGCCTTAAGGGCAGGATTCTTAAACATCCTAGCCATAGAAGCATAAGCAAATTGAGAAAGAGCTAGTGGATCGGTCTCAGCACCCTTTGCCTTCACCACAGGCTCTAGCCAGCCGTAGATCATATCATAGTCTGAGTCATTGCCCATTAGGCGCATATAGTCAGACACCTTATTGCCGAGGATATAGTCTGTACCACTCTTAGGATCATCACCGAAGTACTTGATACGAGTATCGTACATCTCCATCAGTTTCTTAGTCCACTCCTTCTTCTCCTCTGGAGTCTGGCTTTGATCGGCCTTCCAGTTTAGCAGTTCAGCACCTATGATATAGGTATCCTTGCTCGCTGCAGGGCATGCGGTATATACTTTCTCCCAGAAGTCGTAGGCATCCTTATAATTGCCACTCTGGTGATAGGTCTTATAGAAGGTGATATTTCTTCGGCACTGAATGCTATCATTGCCGTGACCGAAAGGAGTCCCCGACTCCACCCCAGTCTGTGCACTCACAGATGCTAGGCTAAACAGGCTCAATAGCAGAGCCGACAGTAGTAAAAAACTTCTTTTCATCGTTATTCCTTTTTTAGTATGTTGCCTTTTTTATTCCGACTGAATGCCTCCAGCCTCTATTCGTTTGCTATTTGATGGCATGTGAGGCATTCGGTTTATTATGTTAGTAGATTTTTAGTTTTCTAAACCATGTTTCATTGAAATTCAGGCTTAGCGATAGCTTCAGCATATCTTGCGAAAAGCTCTTTTGGAGGGTCGAAAAGTCGTGACTATACTCCAAGGTGAGGTTGATAAGGGAAGTCCTATCACTGCCAAACATAGTCACTGGCATCCCTAATCCGAATGAAGCTCCTACGGTCTGCACCTGACCCACACTTGGGATAGACAGGTAAGAGCTACGGTAGTTGATACCACCACGGTAGTACATCCTCTCGTGATACCTCCTCGAGTAGGTATTGGGGGTTACTTGTACTCCAATTGCCCCTCTGTAGCTATTCTTAAAGGTGACTTGGTCATTCTTGAATGGGTTGTTGATGGCTTGGTCACCCCAAAGCTGCGTTTCAAAGTCAGCAGCCAAAGTCATCTTCTTAGGCATATCCCAAGCCAGCCCTATGCCCACTTTATGAGGGAGCGAAGAGGCTGCTCTCACTAAGTTATTAGTGATATTGGGCTTATTTTTCGATCCAAAGTTGGTATTGGAGTAGCTAAACAGCTCAGGTGTAAACCTCATTCGTGGTGAATAAGTCAGCCCAAGAGTCAGCTCGTCTTGTGCCTTTGTAGGGAGATGAAACTTATACTGTAACCCTACATCTACTCCCCAATTATCCAAGCGGATAGTGTAACTCTGATAATCTTGAGAGAGCACTTGTGCATTTGGCATCAGGTGCACGGTATGAGTCAACTTGCCAAAGTGATACTTCACATTGGCGCCAGCATAAAGTCCACGATAGATCCTCGCCCCTACCCCTAGGTAGAAAGATTGTAGCGAACCCTGCCCAGAGAAAGACTGGCGAATGATATTAGCATTCTCTCGCCCGGCTATCGTCACATCGTTCACGAGACTGTAGCCCACATTGGAAAGCGGGACGATACCCGTGCTCACCGCCACTCTATCTTTGTAAATCGGGAATTGGAGTGCCAAGTAGTCGAGACCTCCCATCAGGGCATTGTGCCGATTGATACCATCTTTATTGTGACCCCAATTGATTGAAGCAGCAATATCCATCACAAACGAAAGCGAGTCTGTGGCACCATAAGCTGCTGGATTTTGGAGGTTGATCACCTTGGCGCTACTCATAGCGATGCCTACACCCCCCATACCACGCCATGAGACGGGTGAGGTCTCGGCAAGTGAACCATATCCCAAACGGGTGAGAGGAGTTGACTCCACTCCTTGAGCCTTGACCACACTATTCCCCATCATACCCACAGCTACTACAGCTGCAATAGCTAAGCAGAAGTGTGATGCTCTCTGATTTATATATCTGCGAAACCTATTCATCTATCGCTACATTACCATTATGACATAAACTATTCGCAAATTTAGGGAAATTATTTGAGATGATGGCTATGTGCTCCCGAATTCATCGGAATGCACGCTTATTACTGAGTTTTCCATCGCGCAAAAAAATGAAGGCTCGCGTCTTCAGGTATTGAAGATCTGCGAGCCTTCGGGGGGAGGGAGTGGTGCCACCAGGAATCGAACCGGGGACACAAGGATTTTCAGTCCTTTGCTCTACCAACTGAGCTATGGCACCAACACTTTAATTTGCTACTCTTTTGAGTTTTGCTTTGCAAAGGTACCACAATTTTTTGAATCAACAAACTATTCGGCCCTTTATTTTACTTCGTAGACCCTAATTAATCATGGTTATCAATTATTTATCGTCGTTCTTTACTGTTTATTGCTCACGGCTATTAATACCCATACAAGGGTATTGCTCGTAACCCTTATATGGGTAACAAAAGATACTCAAATTACCTTTCTACTTTCAGCATAATTTCACCTGGTTATCAATACTATAATAATAACTATAATTATTAACCCTACAATACCATATATGCGATTCACAAACTCGTTATTGATATTTGATATTTCATCTTCTTTACTCTTTTCGGTCACACCATACAAAATGGTATGAAAAGACTTCTTCGATTTCAACATACAATTAACTACATAACGAATGAAAGCACCTAAATATAGTACTAATAAATTTCTGCAAAGAATATCAATTATCGCCATCTTTTTTTCTTGTCGTAGATTCAAATTACTAGTACAATTTACTTATTATTTTCCAACCAGACAGCCATTGGGGTTTTGTACTGGCGTTTTTTTCTTGGTCTTGAGTTGATTTTCTGTACATAATTAAGTACTTGCTTATTGGTAATATCTTTGAAGTCCTCATTCTATTTCAAGTATTGTCTCAGTAGTTTATTCGAGTATGCAATAGTTCCTTTTTGCCAAGAAGAGTAAGGGTCTGCGAAGTAAACTTTAACCCCTAGTTTTTCGATCACTTTCTTCCACACACCTTTCCCTCTCTTCTTTTTTTCGCTTAACCCTTTCCTTATCCTCATTGGCCAGCATTTGGCGTGCATTTGGGTATATCTTCCACTCTTGTTGGCATTCCTCTTAATCTCCCTAGTAATGGTAGATGGAGAGACTCCTACAAGTTCCGCGATCTCTTTTTTCAACAAACCCTTTTTTAGACTGCTCTCAATTATGTATCTTTGGTCAAGGGTTAGATGTTTGTACTATTTCTTTTTATTCATAAAACAAATATACTAATCCTATGGGAGGTTTCGGCCTCCCATTTTTGTTTTATGAATCCACACTCCCTTCTTTGCCCTTTTTCACGGCTTATTTTGTGGTCGATCGGGCACAAAATAAGCCGTGAAAAAGGCAGTCCCTAGTACCTCAAAAATTGCACTTCGGTTTAGAACTTAGGGAGTTAACCTTCCCCCAACTAGAATCCGAGAACGGAACGTTTGTAAATCCTTTATCTCTCAATATAGGAGAAACATACTTCAAAAGTATGTTTCTCCTAATATTAAAGCTTTCTTTTGATGTAAATTAAAAAAATATTATCTTCTGTTATTATTCACAACAATTCCAGAGCTACCACCCACAGCGGTACTTTACTTAGTGGTCTTATTCTGATTACACTCCAATACTTGAGTTTTGGGACGAGCCTTGCTTCGCTTTACGCTAGGATCTATCCAAAGCAAAAACGAAGACAAAAACAATAAAAAAACCAAAGGAATTCCTTTGTCAGCACGCTGGTCACGACAAAATACTTTATCAAATAATGGATCATAATGAAATGTTGTATCATTATATCCTATATTCAAATTTTCCCCACTACGAATATTTGTGAAGTATTCTTTTCCATGATATATAACTAGGGCTGTAGGATGAGTTCTTGAACCAGAATGGGGATATAACTGAATTATTTGGCAAGCAATGAATTTATGGTGGGAGGCAATAAAAGCCTCCCGCCTAATAGAAAAAGAGTAATAGATCGCAAAAAGACCTACGACTACATTAATCAAAGCAATCATCAATTTCCTTTTCATTCTCTAGTTTCTTTTTGAGTCTTGTTTCCAGCAACTTTTGAAACTACTTGCTTTGTACCCTCACTTCCTTTTTCAAGAGATTCATTTAACCTGATTTCACTTTGAGCCTCCTTAAGTACTTTCCCTTGCTTTTTTATCACTTTTGGTGTTGCAGATTTTCCTCCCATTAGTTCCTTGGCACGTCTCATTTCGCCCTTGGCTCTATTGGCACTTTCTTTGAAAATTTTTTATTCGGTAAAAGTTTTCCTAATACCTCACCCATTCCAACCTCAACCAAAACAGCCTCTAAGCTAAAATCATCCGTAGATTCAAATTACTAGTACAATTTACTTATTATTTTCCAACCAGACAGTCATTGGGTTTTTGTACTGGTGTTTTTTTTTTGGTCTTGAGTTGATTTTCTGTACATAATTAAGTACTTGCTTATTGGTAATATCTTTGAAGTCCTCATTCTTTTTCAAGTATTGTCTCAGTAGTTTATTCGAGTATGCAATAGTTCCTTTTTGCCAAGAAGAGTAAGGGTCTGCGAAGTAAACTTTAACCCCTAGTTTTTCGATTACTTTCTTCCACACACCTTTCCCTCTCTTCTTTTTTCGCTTAACCCTTTCCTTATCCTCATTGGCCAGCATTTGGCGTGCATTTCTTTTTATTCATAAAACAAATATACTAATCCTATGGGAGGTTTCGGCCTCCCATTTTTGTTTTATGAATCAACGCTCCTTTCTTCGCTCTTTTTCACGGCTTATTTGGTGGCCGTACGGTCACCAAATAAGCCGTGAAAAAGGTAGTCCCTAGTACCTCAAAAATTGCGCTTCGGTTTAGAACTTAGGCTTTTGGCTCCTCACATCACAAGTGGAGTGGCGGGGGTTAGAGGATGCGCTTGATCAGACCTTGGAGCACTTTACCGGGGCCGTACTCAGTGAAGCTCTCTGCTCCATCCTTGTGCATATTTAGGATGGTCTGCGTCCAGCGAACTGGTGCTGTCAGCTGCATGATAAGGTTATGGCGAATCTCCTCAGGGTCGGTATGGGGGAGGGCATCGACATTCTGATAGATAGGGCAGCTAGGCGCCTTGAAGTGGGTCTCTCTGATAGCTGCCTCCAACTCTTCTCTAGCACTCTCCATAAAGGGGCTGTGAAAGGCTCCGCTCACATTGAGGGGCAAGGCACGCTTAGCACCCGCCTCTTTCGCCAGTGCACATACTTGCTGTACACCTTTTACCGAACCCGAGATCACCGCTTGGCCAGGGCTATTGTAATTGGCAAGGATTACGATCTCACCTTGGACAGAGGCACAGAGTTGCTCCACCTCTTCATCTTTCAGCCCAATAATGGCGGCCATGGTGGAGGGAGCTTGCTCGCACGCTTTTTGCATCGCTTGAGCTCGTTTGCTCACTAGCCTCAGTGCATCTTCAAAGGAGAGAGATCCAGAAGCAGCAAGCGCTGTAAACTCGCCTAGAGAGTGACCTGCCATCATATCGGCACTGCACCCTTCGTCGCTCACCTTGGCAGAGATGTAGGAGTGGATAAATACCGCTGGCTGGGTCACCTTGGTCTGCTTAAGTTCTTCCTCGGTGCCATGAAATATAGTATCGGTAATTTGGAAGCCAAGTATCTCATTGGCTTGCTCAAATAGCTGCTTTGCTTCGGCGTTGCTCTCGTAGAGGTCCTGACCCATACCTACAAACTGAGCTCCTTGTCCTGGGAATACTGATGCGCGTAATGCCATAACGATCTTTCTTTCTAATTTGTTTTTACTTAATTATAATACATCGCAAAGGTACGCATTATCTCCCAAATATCTATGAGGGGGGGGTACCTTATCGGACAAGTCGGACAGGTCAGACAAGTCGGATTTCGTAGTACTTATCTACGTGCCGTCCGATCTGTCCGACTTGTCTGACCTGTCCGACTTGTCCGATAAAGCATTCGATAGCTTATTTATTGGGGAGGAGCTGGGCGAGTACTTTATTGAGGGACTTTTTGGCTTGGTACTCTTTGAGGTAGAAGGGCTCCCAATAAGCGACGTCGAGGTGTTCTCCGGCCTCCAGTAGTCGAAAGGCATCGCTCGCCATATGCTTGGCGTGGGGGTAGATATTGGCTACGTACCGACTTCCCGGTAGTAGGCTCTGGAATAGCTCCTGCGCCTTCTCGGCACCCGATCCGAAGTAGACTACGGGGTGCTGCTCTACCAGCTCGGTGATAGAGGCTTGCGTCTTCTCTTCGGTCAATACCAAAGCAGCGATATCGGATACTGGCTCCCCTTTGGCGGTATAAAGTGCCGAGTAAACCTCCATACGTCGGGCATCGATCATCGGCATCAATAGTGCCTCCTCAGATGCCACCTCGTGGGCGAGGTAACTACAGGCTATAAGCTGAGTAGTGGATATAGCGAGGAGGGGAACCCCTTTGGCAAAAGCCAAACCCTTGGCATATCCTGCCGCGATGCGAAGCCCAGTGTAGCTTCCAGGCCCCTCAGCGACGCAGATAGCTGATAGCTCGTTGCCTTGGGGTAGCTGTGAAAGCACCTCCTGTGCCATCACTGCCAATCGCTCCGACTGCCTTGAGCGGTCGGTCTCTTCAGCCTCAGCGATAATCATTGGAGTATCGCCCTCCTCTGCCAGAGCCACTGTGCAGTAGTCGGTAGAGCTATCTAGGAGTAGGATATATCTCTTTTTCATCATTTCTTTTTACGTTTCTTCTTAGCCCCACTTGCTGCCGTTTCGGCGATTATTTGGCGTGCCTGCTCCTCTGTGAGTGTTTTAGCATCCGTCGTCTTGGGGATCTTGTAGTTATTCTTTTGATACTTAAGATAAGGTCCCCACCGACCATTGAGTACCTCTACCACCTCATCGCCTTCGCCAAAGGAGGCGATGAACTTATTACGCTCCTGCTCCTTCTTGGCATCAATGAGCGGCTTTGCCTCCTCAAGGGTGATCTCGTAGGGTGAAAGATCTTTTGGAATACTAGCGAATAGCTTACCAAAGCGGACATAAGGACCAAACCGACCAATACTGGCGACGACTTTATCCCCCTCGTACTCACCAAGCGTACGAGGTAGGTCGAATAGTTTGAGCGCCTCCTCCAGGGTAATGGTCTCGAGTGAGAGATTGGTAGGGATGGAAGCGAAGCGTGGCTTTTTGCCCTCTTCGTCGGCAATACCAATCTGTATCATCGGACCAAAGCGCCCGATCTTAGCCGATACTTGCTCTCCAGTCTTGGGGTCTTCACCGAGGATGCGTTCGCCCACCTTATGGTCGCTCTTCTCTGCCATCACCCCCTCTACATTATCGTGGAAGAGGTCGTAGAAGGTAGCAATGACGCTATTCCATTTCTTTTTGCCTGCCGCGATCTCGTCAAACTCCTCCTCTACCCGTGCGGTAAAGTTGTAGTCCAATACTTGGGGAAAGTACTCCACGAGGAAGTCGGTGACCACCAGCCCTGTGTCGGTGGGGAAGAGTTTGTTTTTGTCTGCCCCATAGACCTCCTTCTTGGTACGCTTGGCTACCTTTCCCTTCTCTAGCTTGAGCTCTACATAATTGCGAGACTCGCCATCGATGGACTTCTTCACCACATACTCTCGCTTTTGGATGGTCTGAATGGTAGGTGCGTAGGTAGAAGGACGCCCAATCCCGAGCTCCTCCAATCGCTTTACCAGCGATGCCTCCGTGTAGCGAGGAGGTCGCTGTGCAAAGCGCTCGCGTGCTACCACCTCCTCACTCAAGAGGGGGTCGCCAGTTTGGAGGCGTGGCAGAAGGCCAGTCTCCTCCTCGGCATCTTCATCGTCGTGCCCCTCTAGGTACACCTTGAGGAAGCCATCAAAGGTGACCGTCTCACCCTTGGCTTCGAACTGTGTAGGAGTGCCACTCAATATCTGTACTGTGGTATTCTCCAGCTCAGCATCTGCCATCTGTGAGGCAAGCGTCCGCTTGCGGATCATCTCATATAGAGCGCGCTCTTGCTTATTCTTTCCAGCAATTTCCACCTCCACATTTGTGGGGCGAATCGCTTCGTGCGCCTCTTGGGCACCTTTGGTCTTGACTTTATAGCGACGGGCCTTGACATACTCCTTGCCGTAGGCTTGCTCTACGAGGGCACAACTAGTGGCAATGGCATAGTCGGATAGATTGACTGAGTCGGTACGCATATAAGTAATATGCCCTGCTTCGTATAGGCTCTGAGCTAGTCGCATGGTGAGACCTACTGGATAGCCCAACCGCCTAGAAGCCTCCTGCTGTAGGGTAGAGGTGGTAAAGGGAGCTGCTGGCTTGCGCTTGGTCGGCTTCACCTCTATCTTACCCACACTGTAGTTGGCATCAATGAGGGCGTTGAGGATTTCCCTTACCTCTTCCTCTGTCTCAGGTCGCTTCGCCACCTCTGCCACCACTTTCTCCCCGCTCGTGGTGATGAACAACCCCCGTATCCGGAAGTTGCTTTTTTGCTCAAAGGCGGTAATCTCTCGCTCCCTCTCCACAATAATCCGAACAGCTACCGACTGCACCCTACCTGCCGAAAGCTGAGGACGAATCTTGCGCCAAAGCACTGGGCTCAGCTCGAAGCCTACAATCCTATCCAGTACACGGCGAGCTTGCTGAGCATCAACCATCTGCTCATCAATAGCACGAGGGTTTTCGAGGGCGTGCTCTACTGCCGACTTGGTGATCTCGTGAAATACGATCCTATTCTTAGCCTTCTTATCCAATCCAAGCACCTCGGCTAAGTGCCATGCTATCGCCTCTCCTTCGCGGTCCTCATCACTTGCAAGCCACACTCTCTCAGCTTTTTTGGAAGCACTTCTCAGCTCCTTAACCACTCGCTCCTTATCCTCAGAGACCTCGTACTGCGGTTCAAAGTTATTCTCAATATCCACACCCATCCCTTTGGTCTTAAGGTCACGGATATGCCCATAGCTAGAGAGGACTTGGTAGTCCTTACCTAGAAATTTGCTAATGGTCTTTGACTTAGCGGGTGACTCCACTATCACGAGGTTACTTGCCATATCTTTATCTAATTTTTTATTCTCTCAATACTCTTACGCCCAACATTTATTGGATTTGCAAAAGTACACATTATATATAACTAGACAAAAAACTGCCCCCACAGGAAGGCATTATTGTATGAGATGTTACCCTCTGGTCAAGGAGAGAAAAAAATGAGTTGTAACTAAGCAAAAACTGAGTTGCAACTAAGCAATTGCCGAGATGCAACAAAGCAAATGCTTAGTTGCAACTAACCGATTGCTTAGTTGCAACTCGACAAACGCCCAAATATATCTCTGGGTATCAAATAGTTACAAAACCACTCTCAACCACCTATATTTCAGCATCATTCGATGCGTAACGGACGTTTCGGACAGCCGATAGGATCCCGATTGAGGAGATGCCCCTTTTGACAAGGGGTGAGAAAGGGTTAGAGGGCTGGTTGCGTCTCTTTTTTCAGGGGGCAGAGCTTACGGAGGAGGCGCTCCGCCTTGGCGTGGATCTGTGGGGTTTCAAATTTACGCACCTGCTTGAGGATGATGCCCACCACGATTAAGTCGTCGGAAAAACCTAGTAGCCCAGGAATAAAGTCGGGCAGTAGGTCAATAGGAAGTATAAAGTAGCCGAGCGCCCCCATGATATAGAGCTTAGACTGCTTGGGGACACTTGGCTCCATCAATATATAGTATAGCTTGAGGACGGGCATCAAGACCGTATCCCCCAGTAGCTCCCCCACTCTACTCACCTTCTGCATAAAGGAGAGTTCGCTGAAGTGACTACTGTACTTAGTGAAGTCCTGTGGCTCCGCTTGTTTTAGCACTGTCCATAGGCTACCTGCACGCTTTGTCCATCTCAATATTCCCATACTACTTATCTATTCATTGGTATTTATATCTAGTGCAATATTACACATTTTGAGCCACCCTCCCAAATATCGTCCCTCACAAGGAGGTAAGTAACCGATTGCACACTTTCCAAACAAATGGAAATATTTTGGTATCTTTGTGGCATCAGAAGTGACTTATCAAGATTGCTCACTTCTGCAGAAATGATAATTTATTTTAAATCATAGCATAGGTAAGAGATGAATAAGACGACGAAAAGATTTGCCACCCTCACAGCCATTGGCGGGTATGTCCCAGACGAGGTGCTCACCAATGAGCAGATCGCTCAGCGATTAGATACGAGCAATGAGTGGATCACCACTCGTGTAGGAATCAAGGAGCGGAGGTTGCTCAATAAGGAGGGGGCGGGATCGTCGTACCTCGGCATTCAGGCAGTGAAGGATATGATGGCACGGCACAAGGTTCAACCTGAGGAGATTGACTTGGTGCTCTGCTCCTCCAACACGCCCGACTACCACTTCCCCACTACGGCCTCTGTGATTGCTAGTGAGTGCGGTATCTCTGGTGTGCCCTGCTTTGACTTCCAAGGGGCCTGCCCTGGCTTTATCTATGGATTGCAGATTGCAAGGGGATTTGTGGAGAGTGGTCTGTACAAAAAGGTGCTTCTGGTGGCTGCTGAGAAGATGAGTGCTATCACCGACCCTGAAGACCGTAATACCTATCCGCTCTTTGGCGATGCGGGAGCTTGTGCTATCTTGGAGCCAACCGAGGAGGAGGTAGGTATTATGGATGCCCTCATTAAGTGCAATTTCGATGGTCGGGAGCATCTGATTATGCCAGCAGGTGGATCGACCCTCCCTCCAAGTGAGGAGACGGTACAGCAGCGTCTGCACTTTGTGCATCAAGATGGTCGCCATGTCTTTAAGGAGGCGGTGACGGAGATGGGCGACTGCTCTGTGGAGCTGATGGAGCGGAATGGGCTCACCTTTGAGGATATTGCGTGGGTGGTGCCTCATCAGGCCAATATGCGGATCATTGATGCTACAGCACGGCGTATGGGTCTGGGACTGGATAAGGTGATGGTGAATATTGACCGCTATGGCAATACCAGTTCGGTCTCGATTCCTCTCTGTCTGTGGGAGTGGGAGAGCAAGCTCCGCAAGGGCGATAATCTGATCCTCACCGCCTTTGGTGCAGGATACACGTGGGGATCTATCTACCTCAAATGGGGGTATGATGGCGATAAGATCGGTCAGTAAAAGAAGGGAGGAATAGAATAATGAGCGAAGGAGGTTACAAGTCGGGATTTGTCAACTTGGTAGGCAACCCTAATGTGGGTAAATCGACCTTGATGAATAAATTGGTGGGGGATAAGATCAGCATCATCACCAATAAGGCACAGACGACGCGCCACAGGATTATCGGTATTGTGAACAAACCTGGGGTGCAGGTAGTTTATAGCGATACCCCGGGGGTGGTGGACCCGGCCTACAAGATGCAGGAGCAGATGCTCGGCTTCTCGAAGAGTGCCTTGGGGGATGCGGATGTGCTACTCTACGTGACCGATGTGATAGAGGAGCCTAAGAAGCATGAGGCGTTTCTGGCCGATGTGAGGGAGCTACAGGTACCAGTATTGGTGCTGATCAATAAGGCGGATCTATCGACACCCGAAAAGCTAGAGGAGTTGGTGCAGACTTGGAAGTCGCTCCTGCCCAATGCCCTAGAGGTGCTACCCGTAGCAGCACTGCACGGAGCGGGCATCGCCTATATTGCGGAGCGTGTAGAGGCACTTCTGCCCGATTCGCCCCCCTACTTTGAGGAGGATGCCCTCACCGATCGGCCGGCTCGATTCTTTGTCTCGGAGATTATTCGGGAGAAGGTATTCCTCTATTACCAAAAGGAGATCCCTTATGCCACGGAGGTGGTGGTGCAGGAGTTTAAGGAGGAGGAAAACCTCATCCGTATCGCCGCTAATATCTTTGTGGAGCGGGAGTCGCAAAAGGGTATCTTGATAGGGCACAAGGGGGCAGCGATTAAGAAGCTTGGCACGATGGCAAGGCAGGATATTGAGCGCTTCTTTGATAAGAAGGTATTCCTACAGCTATTCGTGAAGGTAGAGAAGGAGTGGAGGAGCAGCGACAAGATGCTCCGCAACTTCGGATACAAATTGGATTAAGAAAGAAAGAGAGGTATAAGATATGGCAACTAATAAATTGGTGGCTATAGTGGGGCAACCCAATGTAGGGAAGTCTTCACTATTCAATCGGCTAACTAAGAGTCGCACAGCTATCGTTACTGACGAGCCTGGTACTACTCGTGACCGCCAATATGGTAAGTCGGAGTGGAATGGGGTCAACTTTTCGGTGGTAGATACTGGTGGCTGGGTAGATAATTCGGACGATGTCTTTGAGGAGGAGATCAATCGGCAGGTGGAGATCGCTATCGAGGAGGCCGACCTGATCCTATTTATGGTAGATATTCAGGCGGGCTTGGGCGACCTTGATCAGTCGATTGCTCAGCTACTGAGGCAGACCAGCAAACCAGTGCTTCTGGTGGCGAATAAGTCGGACAACTTCAATATGGAGGTGTATGCGGCGGAGTTTTATAAGCTCGGATTGGGCGACCCAATTCCTATCTCGGCGATCAACGGCACAGGGACTGGCGAACTTCTGGATCTACTAGTGAAGTCGCTGCCTGAGGCGAGCGATGAGGAGGAAGAGGTGCTGAACTACCCTCGTATCGCAGTGGTAGGGCGACCCAATGCGGGGAAGTCGTCGCTCATCAATGCCTTTCTAGGCGAGGACCGACACATTGTCACCGACATTGCAGGCACCACTCGTGACTCTATCTACACGCATTATAATAAGTTTGGACACGAGTTTAGCTTAGTGGATACAGCTGGTATCCGTAAGCGAGGCAAGGTGAATGAGGATCTGGAGTACTATTCGGTGCTTCGGAGTATTCGTGCGATTGAGAATAGCGATGTCTGCATATTGATGCTGGATGCGACGAAAGGGATTGAGGGGCAAGACCTCAATATCTTCTCCATCATTCAGCGGAATAAGAAGGGGCTGATCGTCTGCGTCAATAAGTGGGACTTGATAGAGGAGAAGAGCCAAAAGGTGATGAATGGATATATGGAGGCGATACGCGAGCGTCTGGCACCTTTTGTCGACTTCCCGATCCTATTTATCTCGGCAACGGAAAAGCAGCGTATCCTGAAGGTGCTAGACCTGGCTCAGGAGATCTTTGATAAGCGAAAGAAGCGTATCCCTACCGCCAAGCTCAATAGCACGCTCCTCCCTATCATTGAGAAGACACCACCACCTGCCAATAAAGGGAAGTATATCAAGATAAAGTATGTGACGATGCTCCCCAAGGTGCAGGTGCCTAGCTTTGTCTTTTTCTGCAACCTACCTCAGTGGGTCAAGGAGCCTTACAAGCGTTTCCTAGAGAATCAAGTGCGTAGCAACTGGGACTTCTCGGGCACTCCTATCAATATATTCATCAGAGATAAAAAGTAAGGCGGTGGCGATAGATAGGACTAGACAGAAGTTTATAGAGGTCGCTAGAGACCTCTTTGCGGAGCAAGGGTACCACGCTACGACGATGAATGCCATCGCAGTAGCAGCGGGCAAGGGGCGCAGAACTCTCTACAACTACTTCGGCACTAAGAGCGATGTGTACCTCGCTGTGATTCAGGGCGAGCTGCAGGTACTCTATGAGGAGCTGAAGGAGTTTGTGGACCAGCCGATGAATGGCATTGCAAAGCTGATGCTCTTTATAGCCAAGCGGGAGAGGGCGGTCAATGAGGTGGTACAGCGTAATGGCACATTAGAGGCGGAGTTTTTTAACGACATTGCTACGGTAGAGCGAGCCCGAATGCGGTTTGATGTGCTGGAGCGTCGATTGATACAGAAGATTCTGACCGATGGTGTGGCAGATGGTTCGTTTAGGCAGATAGATATCCGCACGAGTGCCGTGCTGATCCACGCTTGCCTGAAGGGGCTAGAGGTGCCCTTTATCCGTGGTCAATTGGGTCGCACAGAGAAGGCGGTGACGCAGACCTATCGGGTGGTGCGTAGCCTACTGATGGAAGGATTACAAAAATAATAAGCAATACATTTATGAATGATATACTAAAGGGCAAAGTGGCCATCGTAACGGGAGGAAGTAGAGGAATCGGCAGAGCCATAGCTACCGAACTGGCAAAGCTGGGGGCCGATATAGCGTTTACAGGCCGCTCGCTCAATGAGAATACCCGTAGTCTAGAGGAGGAGCTGGGGCAGCTTGGGGTAAAGGTAAAGGCGTATGCCACTGATGCCGCCGACCACGCTGCAGCAAAGCTCTTTGTGGAGGAGGTGCTCAAGGAGTTTGGCAAGATAGATATTCTGGTTAATAATGCCGGCATCACTAAGGATACGTTACTGATGCGTATGACGGAGGAGCAGTGGGACGATGTGCTGAGGGTCAACCTCAAGAGTGCTTTCAACCTCACTCAGGCGGTCACGATGCCGATGATGAAGGCTCGAAGTGGTGCCATCATCAATATCTCGTCGGTTGTAGGTGTGACGGGCAATGCTGGGCAAGCCAATTATGCAGCTTCCAAGGCGGGGCTGATTGGATTTACCAAGTCTACAGCGAAGGAGCTAGGCTCAAGAGGCATCCGAATCAATGCAGTAGCCCCTGGCTTTATCCGTACCGACATGACCGATGTGCTAGATGAAAAGGTGGTGGCTGAGTGGAGCAAGTCGATTGCCCTACGCCGCCCTGGAGAGGCACAAGAGGTAGCCCAAGTGGTGGCTTTCCTCGCCTCCGATGCCGCCTCCTACATTACTGGACAGACCATCAATGTCTGCGGCGGCATGGTGATGTAACCCCCTCTCCCCCTATCGTGAGGTACGATAGCTATAGCTGCCTACCATTTCGACACGTTATGATCAGGTAACTATTTACTACTTACTCATTATGAAAAATAGACTTGTCCCACAACTATTTAAGGATCTTAGGGACTATAATAAGGAGACCTTTTTCAAAGACCTTACCGCTGGTATCATAGTAGGTGTGGTAGCACTACCGCTCGCCATTGCCTTTGGTATCGCCAGTGGTGTCTCTCCTACCGAGGGATTGATTACCGCCATTATCGGAGGTTTTCTCGTCTCGCTACTAGGCGGGAGTAAAGTGCAGATTGGAGGTCCTACGGGTGCCTTTATCGTTATTGTCTTTGGGATTATCCAGAAGCATGGCATCGACGGACTAGCACTCGCCACACTGATGGCAGGGGTGATGCTGGTGCTGCTAGGGCTCTTACGACTTGGCTCTTTGATTAAGTTTGTCCCCTACCCTATTATTGTCGGCTTTACCGCTGGTATAGCCGTCACCATCTTTACTACACAGGTCAAGGATCTATTTGGACTACAAGCCACCGACCTTCCGGGCGACTTCCTCGGTAAGTGGGAAGCCTATTTCGGTGCCTTTGGCACTACCTCGTGGATGGCACTCCTATTTGGCATAGCCGCCATTGCGATCATTATTTTGGTGCCGAAGCTCAATAAAAACCTACCGAGTTCGCTAATTGCTCTGATCGTCCTCACCCTTGTAAGCGTGCTGCTCGGCTATCTCGGAATTGCTCGTCCAGAGAATATCGGTGACCGCTACACCATTGAGGCGGGCTTGCCTAACCTGATGATGCCGGTGGTGACCATTGAGCGACTACAGCAACTCTTTCCCGCTGCCTTTACCATTGCGATGCTGGGTGCTATTGAGAGCTTACTCTCTGCGTCTGTAGCCGATGGTATGATTGGGGCTAAGAGCGACTCCAATATGGAGTTGGTGGGACAAGGGGTGGCCAATATCGTGGTGCCCTTCTTCGGAGGTATCCCTGTAACTGGTGCGATTGCTCGGACTATGACCAATATTAATAATGGTGGGAAAACTCCCGTTGCTGGTATTATCCATGCGGTGGTGCTGCTACTGATATTGCTGGTACTCTCCCCGCTCACTAGTCATATTCCGATGGCGGTATTGGCTGGTGTGCTGGTAGTGGTCTCGTACAATATGAGTGGGTGGCGCTCCTTTATCGCTATTTTTAAGGGACCAAAGGGCGACTCCCTCGTGATGGTGATCACCTTCCTCCTCACGGTACTGATTGACCTCACCGTAGCGATTGGCATCGGTATGGTACTCGCTATTCTTATTCTACTGAAGCGAGTGCTTGATGCCTCGGAAATCAACCTGATTGATGATAAAAATAGGCACCCAGAGTCGACTAAGCTGGACCTTCCAAAGTGCATAGAGGTGTACGAGATTGAAGGGCCATTCTTCTTTGGAATTGCCAATAGGTTTGATGAGACAATGCGAAATATGCCGGGTAACCCAAGGGCTCGCATTATCCGTATGCGTATGGTGCCTTTTGTAGATACCACCGCCATTCACAACCTTAAGACAATGATTGAGCTTCACAAGGAGTCGCAGACGCAGATTATCCTCAGTGGGGTGCAACCAGCGGTGCTGGAGACGCTCCGACAGAGTGGAGTGGTGGATCTTCTCGGTGAGGAAAACGTGACGCCTCACATCTCACTAGCTGTGGAGCGGGCAATGGAGTTCCTTAAGACCCACTACCCTCACGATTATGAGCAATGGACCAAGAAGCATGAAGATAGGTAAGACCGACTTGGGGTACCGCCCCCTATTCCTCGCCCCGATGGAGGACGTCACCGACGCCTCCTTTAGGTTACTCGCCCGTGAATTCGGTGCCAGCATCGTAGTGACAGAGTTTGTCAATGCCGATGCCATCATTCGCTCTATCCCTAGCACTCTACGGAAGATGGTGGTAGCAGATGAGGAGCGACCAGTAGCCATACAGCTCTACGGGCGAGATGCCACGACGATGGCGGAGGCAGCAAAGGTGGCAGAAGAGGCAAGTCCCGAGCTGATTGACCTCAACTTTGGTTGTCCCGTGAAGAAAGTGGCAGGCAAAGGAGCAGGGGCTGGGATGCTACGCGATATCCCGTTGATGCTGGAGATCATTCGCTCGGTGGTCAATGCGGTAGAGCTACCGGTGACGGTCAAGACGCGACTTGGCTGGGATAACGACCATATCATCATCGAGGAACTGGCGGAGCAGATACAGGAGGCGGGTGCCCAAGCACTCACCATTCATGGCCGCACCCGAAGTCAGATGTACAAGGGAGAGGCCGATTGGGAACCGATTGCTCGGGTGAAGCAAAACCCCAACATCACCATTCCGATCATCGGCAATGGTGACGTAACGAGTGGCGAGATAGCTCTTGAGCGGTTTGAAACCACGGGAGTGGATGCAGTGATGGTAGGCCGAGGCGCCATAGGTCAGCCGTGGATTTTTGAGGAAATGCGAGCGGTGCTCGACGGCAAAGAGGTGCCGCATCACCCCACGGAGTGGTACGTAGAGGTGCTTAAGCGGATGCTACACGAGAGCATTACTAAGTGCCAAAACGAACTCAAAGGGATCCTCCACTTCCGCCGACACCTCGCCATTACGCCCCTATTCAAAGGCATTCCCGACTTCAAAAGCCACCGTGTAGCAATGCTCCGCACCAATACCGAAGCAGAGCTCCTACAGCTCATCGACCAAGCAACAGAGATGATTCCACAATAGCCCTAGAGTGGTGGATCCTGAATCGGAGTGTGAGTGAGGGATATCTCACTAAGTAGAACAATGCGATGAGTTATTTGTCGTCGTAGTGCCCTAGCATAGAAATAACTAAGACGATCAATTCATCATCCTTAATGAGATAAACAATCCTATTCTTCTTATCAATCTTACGCGACCACACCTCCTTATCTTTGAAGTGTTTCAATCGCTCAGGCTGGCCTATTCCTTCTCTTGGGCTCACTTCCAGCTCCTCAAATATTTGAACTATCCTTTTAAGGCTACTCTTTTAACCATTCTAGATAATCTTCTTATAGTCCCTTTCCGCCTCCTTAGTTAGCTTGATATTCATTCCTCAGAGACTTGAAGATTGGCCATTTCTCTGAGCTCTTTAGCTGTATAGCTAATAGTCTCACCCGCCTCATACTCTTCTATAGCAGATTGAACCATCTCGTCCAACTCAGCATCATTATACACCTTATCATCACTTCTGACTGGTACAATGCGAAACGAGCCATAATCTCGAGTTGTCAATATTAAGTCCGAGCCGTTGAGTGCCTTTTTCAAGTATTTCCCCTGACTCTCTCTAAAGTCTCTTGCACTTATTGTTATCATAACACTTCCTATTTAAGGTACCAACTTAGCATCCATTGCAAATTTACAAGTAAAAGATAATAAATACAAACTATTCACTGAGCCTCTTCACGATGCCCTATTTGCTAGGTCGGCTTATTTCACGTAACTTTGCAAATGAAGTAGCTGTGCTACCATATATTCTAAACTCGCAAGGGGTGCTAAAGGCAATTGCTTTGGCTGAGAAGAGACCCTCCAACCTGTACGGACAATGCCGGCGTAGGGATGCAAATAGGTGAGCGACCGCTGAGTGTCGCGTCTCTCTTATCTTCAATATCACTCCTTATTTGAGACATAAAAGATATGGCTACAGCTCAAATGAAATGTTTATCAAATACAAAAAGGAGAAAAGATAATGAGAACAACCGAACAATTGAGAGCCACCCTTGCGGGGCTGCTCTTAATGCTATTGCCAGTAGCCACCTCGGCACAAGAGAAGGTGGAGATGACTGGAGATCTGGAGACGGTGGTAGTACTTGGTACTCGCCCTGGTGAAAGGGTTCCGATCACTAAGCAAAAGATAGCGGTAAAGAAGCTACAGCAACAGACCACAGCGTGGGATATTCCCTCCCTTCTGAAGGGCACCCCTTCGCTCGTCACCACCAATGAGAGTGGCGTCTTCGGAGGCTACACCTACTTCACGGTTCGTGGTGTGGATCCCACTCGTGTCAATATCACAGTCAATGGCGTACCAGTGAATGATTCGGAGAGCCAGACCGTCTTCTGGGCCAATATGCCCGACTTCGGTTCGCGTCTGAAGGATATTGTGATTGTCCGCGGAGCTGGTGCCTCCTCTTTCGGTGCCGGTGCCTTTGGTGCAACGATGGATATGCAGAGTGCCGACCCTAGCTCAAAAGCGGGAGGAAGCCTGAGCACCCACTGGGGCTCGTACGGTCTTAACCGCAATAGAGTAGCCCTGGAGAGTGGTCAGCTCGCTAGTGGCTGGCGACTCGGTGGCAATCTCTCCCACATTCGTAGCAAAGGCTATGTAGATCGCTCTGGCACCGAGGGGCTATCTTACCTAGCTCAGGCAATGTATCAAGGCAACTACTATAGCTTCCGCCTGATCCACCACCGTGGAATTCAGAAGACAGGAATTGCGTGGAATGGTCTAGAGCCCGACCAAGAGAAAGACTTTGGTCGGCGCTTCAATTCGGCAGGTTGGATGAACCCTGATGAGAAGGATGCCAGCAAACATCAATTCTACGACAACAACGACAACTACGACCAGCAGCATACCTACGCTATCTTCCGCCATTACCCTTTACCCAACCTCAAGTACGACCTCACCCTTCACTATACTAGAGGCAAAGGCTTTACTCACGAGTACCGCACCGGCCGGAAGTTAAGAGAGTATGGTCTATTGCCTGCTTCGGACAAGTCCAAGGGAACGCTGATTAGAGAGAAGTACCTCGACAATCACTTCTTTGGTGGAATATTCAATATCGGTTACTCTCAAGATCATCTCCGCCTATCAGGAGGGTTGGCAGCCAATCGCTACGTTGGCGACCACTATGGATTGATCCCATACGTAGAGGATAAGTCAATTGAGTACACGCCTAATCAGGAGTATTATCGCAACCACTCCACCCGTACCGATGCCTCCATTTACCTAAAGGGGGAGCTGGACCTCTCCTATGAGGTGATGCTCTACGCCGATGTGATGTATCGCCACGTCTATGCCGTGATGAACGGATCTACCGACAAGTGGAGCAAGCACGATAAGAAATTAGATCAGCTCGACTACCACTTGCCTTACAACTTCATTCTCCCAAAGGTGGGCATTCAGTATCGCCCCAATTATCGGACTTCTCTCTACCTCTCGCTAGCCACCGCTGGCAAGGAGCCCAATCGCAAGGCCTATACTGAGAGCAAGGAGTACGATGCCAATGGCAATGAGATTATGCCTCGACCCGAGTATATGCTAGACCTAGAGCTAGGGGGCAATTGGAATAATGGGGAGAACCTCAGCCTATTTGCCAATCTCTACGGAATGTACTACAAGGATCAATTGGTGCAAAATGGCAAGGTGAGTGACGTAGGCGAACCACTCCTTATGAATGTACCTAAGAGCTACCGTGCTGGTGCAGAGCTAGGATTTACCTGGGCGATCACCCCTCAGCTCACGCTATCGGCCAATGGTACCCTCTCCCGCAATAGAGTAGTGGAGATGACACTTGTTGAGGACAATTATACTACCGAGAAAAAAGAAGTGACCCCTCTCAAGGGCACTCCCCTCTCAAAGAGCCCTGAGTTATTGCTCAATCACTCGCTAACTTGGTCGCCCATTGACCGTCTCTCTTTGGCACTCAGTGGCAACTATGTAGGCAAACAGTATTTGGATAACTCGGGCTTTGAGAACCGATCAATTCCACACTACTATACAGGTCAATTCATGGCCAATTATCTGCAACCATTCAGAAATGGGCAGACCCTAGCGCTTCAGCTACAGGTGCTCAACCTCTACAATAGTAGCTACGTGACCAATGGCTTTGGCGGGGGCTATGTAGAAGTAGTGGATGGGAAAGTGGAGCATAAGGCATGGGCTACTTACTTCCCTGCCGCACCACTTCACTTCGTAGTAGGTGCTACCCTCACCTTCTAAGCTACGATCCCTAATACATAACTATAAAGGACCTCCTCTCGGGGGTCCTTTTTTATTGTCTTAGCTACAGAGAGAATGTTGCACGAAGTGCCATTCTCGCACATTTGAATCAATTGCACTGAGACTTTGAACGAAGGATGAGATGCAAGGCGCTGAGGGTGAGGGCGCTGGGAGCGTACTCACGTACGTGACCGAGCCCGAATCCCGAAAGCAACATTATGTGCCTTGGCATCCTTACGGAAGCCTATATATCCGCAAAAACGAAATGTCCGTGAGTGTTGAAACGGAATGTCCGTTAAGGTGGATGTGAAGAGAGGCTTGGAAAGGGTGATTTTAACAATTAGTATTGAAACGAAATGTCCGTAAAGGTTGAAACACCCATTGTCTTTATTTGGGTATTTCTTGATGTTTCAACGATACAGCCCCTATAAATGGCGAGAGGGTAGCAAGTCATCAGCTACCCTCTCTTTGTTGTGGTTGTACATACTACGATCACTTGGATTGGGAACCACAACAGACGAAAGTGGCAAAATTTGGGACTTGCCACCAATGCAAAGATAGCCATTTTCCAGCACTTTTGAAATCATCAACTTTAACTACAAAAATAGGGTAATATATTTGTCTATGTCAAAAATCGTTCGTATCTTGGCCATTGAAAGGGGAACAAAGAAGCCCCGAAGGTAATAACAACAGACGAAACAGCGAAGGGTGCAACGCTTAATAACCGCACAGCTAAAGAGATGACACAATTTATAGTAAGAGTTAGCCAAAACGGGCGAGGCGTTGTAGACTACTACAGTGATGACTACTTTCACGTTGTTGACGGGTCTATAGACTTAAAGGCACTGATTGATGAGCGTTTCTTTGGTGACAACTTTAGATATTTCACAAAAGATGATGAGGACTTCTTGCCAAGCGACTTCTGTTATATCGATGAGTTCAAAACGATAGAAGATGATGAGTTCATAATCGAGGACGGCACAATTTACAAAGAGAACGAGCCAATCACTTTCTTTAGCGAAGATTTGAAGACCTACGAGGTGGTAGAGATAAATAGTGCAGAAGATCTCGTAAAAGAGTTCAATGCCAACTATGTAGGCGAGAAATTGGGCGAGCAAGTGGCGAAGTGGCTAGGCTATGAGGGTGATATACTTTTTGGTCGCCACAAGGGAAGTGAGTATATGGAGTGGTTTCTTTACGAATGCGATGAAGACTAAGATCGCAGATGCACTAAGAGAGGAGATGGCAAGGCAGGGGGTTAGCACCTACCGCCTTGCCAAGCTCTCCAACCTCTCCACTAGGGTGATCACCTTAGTACTAAGAGGTGAAACCAACCCCACCCTTGACACCATAGAAAGGTTATTAACTCCCTTAGGCTTACACATTGAGATAGTAAAGGATTAAAGCAAAGGCGCCCTAATAAGGTGCCTTTGTTATGTTATAGGAGTGTGTCCAGCTTTGCCATATCGGATTGTTTTGACTGCTCTAAAAGCTTTATATAAGGGGGCATTGCTCTGTAATTCTTATGACCTCCGACCGCCCTCCGAACAGCGTTCGGAAGGCGGTCGTCAGTAGTTAGTAACGAGCCACTCCTCTTGCTGGCGTCGCTTCGTCTTAGAGGCGGAGATCGTTCGGGTGATACGGTGGATTGTCCAACCATGTTTGGTGGCGTAAGCTTGGATCTTGTCGTAGGGAAACATAGTGAGCATCCACTTGCCTTTCAGTTCTACCATCAGGGCAAGGAGGGCATCTAGGTGGGCTTCGCCAAATAGACCTTCGTAGTGACCGCAATTGCTATTGAGGTAAGGTGGGTCGATGAAGTGAAAGGCATCGGGCGAGTCGTAACACTCAAGCACCTGAAGAGCATCACGGCTCTCAATCGTTACCTTTTGCAGACGGTCGCAAATCGCTTTGGTGAAAGCGTCCTTGGCATTGCGTACACGCTTGGGCATACCGCCACTAAAGTCGTACCCAAAGGCACCATCGAGGCGACTGGCGAAGCTCTGCTTGGAGCGTACCCATATTGCCCATGCGATATCCACTGGCTCGTAAAAGCAAGGGTAGCTAAGTATATGCCCTGCCTGCGTGTGCGTGTCACGTGAGTGTAGAGTAGCGTCGATACGCTCCTTGAGGGCTGGGTAATTGGTTTGTGCCACTCGGTAGAACTGAATAAGGTTGCCATCGAGGTCATTGATCACCTCACTTGGTGCAGGTTCCTTGGCAAAGAAAAGAGCAGCACCTCCGAGAAATGCCTCAGTGTATCTCTTGTGCGGTGGCACGAGTGGCAGAATATGCTTTAGGATGCTCTGCTTCCCACCGTAGTAGGTAATGGGGGTCTTGATATTTACTTTCATTTTCACTTCCATATCTTAGTTATTATCACTATCTTTGCATTATCTCTCACATACTTTATAACGAAGGTGGGTCATCACCTGACGAAGGCATACAGCCTCTGTCTTGGTGATGACCCACCTTAACTATTCTCAGAAGGGTGAGAGCTTCTGAAGTAGAGACAGAGGCCTTTTCGTGCCCACTCGTCTCCCCAAGTCGTATACAAAGGACGACATTATAATATGGCTCACCAAATAATGGCATAGATTTCTTTGCCACTCTATCTCCGCTCTCAATAAAAGTTGCTACCTTTGAGGTAGTTGAAGTAAGTATCACACTTTAAGATGAATAAAATGATGAGATCAATTTTGAAAATGGCGGTGGTAGCTGTGCTGACGGTGCTAGCTCTAACCGCCTGCAATGGCGATAAGCCAAAGAAAGGACTACTAAAACAAGGGGCGATGGTTTATATTAACGTCCAAGAAAAAGGATTGAAAGCAATGGATGGCACTACAAGCACTGATGAGAAGCTATATACTCCAGCAGAGGTAGTAAGGGAGTGCTCTAACTTCTGCCTTGATGACCCAGATGGCGATATAAACGTTCTTAATGGCATCAGTGATGAGATGAAAGACTACGAAAACAATCGCATCAAGATGTGGGGCGAGCAAATAATCAGCAAAGATGGCGAGCTTGTGGAGTACTTTATTAAGTCTAAGAATGTACGGATAATTGCAGGTAATGTTCCTGGCAAAACCAACCCTACAGTAGATGAGGGCATCATCGCTTACATACCAAATAAGGTAATGCAGGAGGGGTGGATTAAGATTAAGAAAGCATACGATGCAGGCAACTATGAGGAGGTCTACAGACTATTCCAAAAGGTCTACACTGCTATTCCAATCACTCCTAGTGAGTACCAAAAGCTTGTAGAGAAAGGCGAAAACTAACCGCTCCTAGACATTAAAAAAGTGGGGTGCTACTTATTCAGTGGCACCCCCTTTTCTATTCAGATAGGAAACATATGTAACTAAAGTCTTGCTGTTGGTAGGCCATTTGGTAGTTAGTTATATTAACATCAAACGAGTACGCATTGATATTACGATAATTCGCTTGGTCGCTGTAGTGACAATTACCGACGGTTAGCATAGGAATATAATTGCTATGCGGTATAGAATGATGAACAGTGTAAGTTCTTGTGCTGTAGCTATAACTCACTTGTGGGTAACCTTCTCCTCTCTTGTTTTTATACTTACCAAACGACTTAACAACACCTCCAGTGCTTTTCACCATTGCTCCGCAGAGAGGCACACCAGGCATATCGATGTAATCGACTTTGAGACCGCCTGTAAGTTGGGCGGTTGGTGCGTTGGAATATGCGTTGTAGTTGATATCAAAGTATCGGTCACGCCCACCATAGAAGCGAGCACCTGTAGGGCTGATAAGGGCTTGTTTGAAGTCTGTTTTGAACTCTTGAAGCACCTTAATTCCCTCCACTCTAGCTGTAGCAGGAAGGCTGTGCTTGTCCGAACTAGCCACATGAGTAAATACAAACTCTAATTGGTGCGTTCCTTTAGACAGTATTACCGAGTGTTCCACACTCCTACTGCTTTTGTTACCTTTCACCAGCCTCCACTCACGCCTTCCCGTCTCGTCAGTAGGTCTACCAGGCTCTCTGTTTGAATCCCAATGCTCTGAGGAGTACTCAGGATCTGCAGGCATCTCTTTTGTATAACCATAGTTATACATTTCCATTACGCCTTTAATATGATGCCCATTGAGCTTTGCTTGCAACTCTGTATGTACCCATCCTGGTTTGTCAGGATTTTTGGCATATGTCCTGGTATCCACCTGCATTAACTCTACTGTGATAGTAACCTTAGTATTGTCGTTTGCCACCTCTATCTCAACGGTACTCACTTGCTCATCGCCCGTATTCCAATCAGGGTTATAATCAAAAGATTTATTGGTGATATTACTAGGGTTGTAGGCTCTGTAGTCATTCTTGCGAATGACCTCCTCAATGGTGCCGTAAGTACCTCGTCCGACCGTAAGGTAAGGGTTGGCATCTTGCGTCTTTTGATAGTCAATGCGGTCGCCATTGAGGTGGATATCACCAAAGTGACCTGTGCCATCGTGGCGGATAGCCACAGCTTCGGAATTGCTATCGGAGTGTGAGTAGATAATTGCATTTATTCTAAGGAGGTTAATACTACTAGAGTTTATTGACGGGTTGAAACTTACAGTGCCTCCACTCAGTGCTTTATTGAACTTCTCGAATGGCTCTTTTTGTTGGCGTAGCCAAGTGAATAAGGCCTCTTTTGTTATTACGTTATTCACGTGAGGAACCGTTTCTAGGTTTTTATAACCACAGTAATCGGCAAGAAATCTCCCTATTGGCCATACAGCCTCCTTAGTCTTTGTGTACTGAATACCAGCACGGAGTATTTTACCATCGCCCGATGTGCCGTCGTAACCCGAGAGGTAGGCAGTGATGCGGTCCACCTGATTAGATAGGGCGATGATTTTAGAGAGGACTAGTCCACCAGCTATCTTAGTGTCACCTTTTTGAAGGGCATTGAGGAGGTACTGCAGGTCGGGGAGATCCTTAGTGTCTAGCTTCCCCTCCTTGAGTTCCTTTGCAGTCTTTTCGAGCGTAGCGATAAGCGTATTGGCATCGGAAAGTCCAGCGTTGATCTCTTGCACAGCTTTCTCTCGTGCCTTGGCTTCCTTGTCTAGCTCTGTTATCGGGGCAGTGATGCTCGTCTGTGGCTCTAAATATCTAATGTAAGGGTCGCTTCCATAGCTCTTTTTAGCCGTCACTAGCTCAACCTTTATATCGTCAAGAGTTGCCTGCTCCCTCGCTTGCAACTCCACGTAGTACTTGCCACCACCACGCACATAAGTGTAGTTAACGCTATACTCCACCATTTGGCTCGGCTGTGATATCGGTGGTACGTTGTTAACGAATTTATAACTCGCCACTTCCACTTGCATATTAACATCAAATCCACCCCAACTAGAGTTGAAGCACTTCCATATCAACTCGCACTGAAATCCTCTACTGTGTGTTGCCCAGCTAGGGTTGCTTGAGTAGTATAACTTAGTATACACTCTGTATCTGTTTTGCACTGAAGTTGGAGTATCAGTTATCGCAATCGGGTAATACATATTCTCGTCAAGTCCAGAGGTATCAATCGTCACCACCTTGGAGACGACTGCGTCTGCACCTTTGTTACCAGTCACGCAAATAGGTTGCGTCTCAATTTGCTCTCCAGTTGTGTAGTGAATGCGGGTCTTAGTCCAAATCCAAAACCCCTCCTTTGGCTTCGGTGCCGTCTCCGTCCACACTCCATTAGCTAGGGCGGTGTTTGATGACGATAGATAGTATAGCTCCACGACCTTTGCAATCCCTCTGCCGTCTGCACCGTCCTTGCCTTGTATGCAAGTGACCCCTCGCACCTCCTCTGTACCGTCCTTGAGATACACTTTTGTGCGTTGCCAAAGGGTTTGACCCCTTGCGGGTGTCGGTGCGTTCGTCTGCCACCCACTCGTTGGGGCGGTGTCCCTTGAGCTTGATAATGCAAACTCCACATCAACCCTCTCTATCAGCTTTTGATAACCACGCTCCACCGCTTGGATTTCCGCCTGCACATCTTCAGGAGCTGGAGTCCAATCTGTAGCGATGGTGCCTCGCTCTAGCTTGACATTACGCACCTTTGCCATACCTAGCTTGCGGTTACCAGGTGAACTATAATCCGTAAGAAACCCTTTTAATGGATATCTGCTCTCGTCAGTTGTTAACTGTACGGTGCGCTCCTCTCTGTGCCACTTGCTGTCAGCGATAACCCTTTCAAGCCATAGACCCCCACCAGACAATGAGACGCGCCTACTCGTCGCTGTGTCGCTCTCATCTATCCAATATTCAAAAGACAATGTGTAAGTATTTCTCCCCTCTTCAGGTTGCACTTGCTCGTACTCCACATTTATTTGATTGGCGATTGTGCTCTTTATATCTCTATTCCGTATTAAGTTGCGACCACCGACTTGTATTTGGCCGTCCAGCTCTTTGGCTTTGGCGACGGCGTCATCGTACGCTTTTTGAGCTTGAGCGATTGCTTTCTTCTCAGCTTCTGTCAACACTCCATCGGAATAGGCCTTTGCATTTGTTTCAGCGAGCTTCGCTTGCTTTTCCGCCACGTCAACCGCCCTCCTCTCGGCTTCGGTTAGCACCCCATCAGCGTAAGCCTTTTGTCTTGTCTCAAGCAGTTTGTCTTGAGCTTCGGCATACGCTTTAGCTGTTTCCAACGCCTTGTTTGTTGCTTGAATGCGTGCCTGCTCCTCGGCTGTTACAATACCGTCTGCGTGTGCTTCCGCCTTGACTCGTTCGGCTTCGGCTTGTGCATTGGCATAGGCCTCCCACGCCCTCTTGCTCGCCTCTTCGCTCTCCTTTAGTTGTGTCGCACCAATGTACCGCACCTTGTCCACCCAGTGGCTTTCCACAAATGCACTGCTCCCCTGCTTGGCGAATAGCATCGTACCTGCTTCGTACGAAATGCCATTGAGTACCTGCGAGGACTCCAATACCCACGTGTCGCCATCTTCGTACTTCGTCGGCTTCACAAGAAATGTAGTGCTTTTGCCGTCGGCTGTTGTTTGGGCTTTAGAAGCTTGAGCGAGGGCTTGAGATACAAGGGTGTCGTGAATTTCCTGCCACTTAAATTCAGTGGTGTACCGCCACGATTTGCCCATAAACTGCCCACTCTCATCAGTACTAGTATAAGTATCACCGATGTGACGAGCCTTAAGTCCGTTGGTCGTCCACTCATTTTCTGGAGCTTTATTGGGTGCTGGTGCACCAGGGTAAAACCAATTAGACACCTCTCCATCGGCTTGTTCTTGCAAATTGTCTAACCGTTGGTTCGCTTTATTGATAAGGTCAGTGAGCGTTGCATTGTCATTCGCTCCACTCTCACGGAGTGCATCAAGCGCCTGCTGTAGTGTCTGTGTGCTATCAGATAGGGCTTTATCGCCTGCTTCTCGTGCCTTAGCTTCATTTTCAATGCTTGCCTGGACATCTTCAGGTGCTGGCGACCAGTCAGTCGCCACGGTGCCTCGCTCTAGCTTCACGTTTGAAAAGGCAACATCAGACACGGTTTCCGCCCTTTTGCCCCAGCCGTGTGGGTAGATATAAATACTTTTAAGGTCATCTACTATTGCACCATCCTTGTTAGGTGTCTTTATTGTTGCACTATAATGTGTCTTTCCACTTTCAAAGGGAATATAAACGCGAGTAAAAAGATGTGTGCTATAAGCAAAGTACACCATAAACCTGTTGTCCTCTGGCGGAGTCAGAACTTCTACATCAAATTGAATTGTATAGTCTGTATCTTTTGTCAGGTATTCCGAAAGCATATAATAAGCGTATCCTGCACTAAGTCGTCGTGGCTGTTGGGTGCGGAGAGCAAGGTTGCGACCGCCGACTTGCACGGTGTCGGTGATGACCTCCTCAACACTCTTTTTGGAGCCATCGGGGCGACGGAACTCTATTTGGTCGGAGATGATAGAGCCGTTCTGGAGGTCGATGGTCATATTGCCATTGGCACTCGAGATGGTGTCCGTGAGGATCTGTCCTGGTGTGACCATGGAGAAGCCATAGAGACGATTGTAGGCACGGTCGCCATCGATGACGCTAGAGAGCGTACCGATGAGCAAATGGTAATGCGTGGTTGTCTCAAAAGGCAAAGGGTCGGGAGAAAGGAGGTAGTTACCTCCCTTGCCCTCACGCTCCACCTTGGCATAAATGTAGTAGCTCTGCTCCGTGTCGGTGAGAGCAGGCGAAGTGTAGCGAGCGACAGACCAGTAGCGGTAGTCGGTAGGCTTTCGGGCATTGGTGATGCTCGTTATCCCAATCGTCTGATGCCTTATAAAAGCATTGGAGATGGTGATTCGCTTATCCGAGGGATTGTAATTAATAGCCATCGGCACCGACTTCAAAGAGCCATACCGCTCCACGAAATCGATCTGAGTTGCTTGGCTCCCCACGAGTAGACCCATTGTCTCAATCACCGATGGCTTGATCCGCTTAGAGAAGCCCTCCACCCCCTCCACGGCACGCTCCACCATGCCAATATGCTCTAGTGCTTGCTCGTAGCTCTGTCGTTGTGATCGCTGAAGCTCTCGGTCTCGCTTTTGGCTTAGCACCTCCTGAGCCTCCGCCCTATTCAGGACGTTCCAAAGGCTTCCACCCACCAAGGCGGTAGAGAGCGTGATACTTGGTGCTGTAGGATTATTGACCTTCTGAGCCATCGATGTGATCCTTATCACCGTTCCCTCGGGGTGAAACTCAGGGTCGGAGAATAGCACATGCCCACCAGGCACCAGCTTACCACCGATCTCCAGCCACTTCCGCTTTGCCCAAATGCCATCCACCTCTCCCTCAAAGGTGAATTGTGGTAGACTTCGTTCGGAGAGCGTCCGAATAGCCTCCTTTAGGAGTTCGTTCTCTGCCCGAGTGACATACTCCTGAGGTAGAGCTATCCCAAAGATCGCATACCTATCCCCAGCCTTTGGTGCCCACTCCTTAGAGGGCATTATAAAGCCATCTTGCTCCGAGGGGATCAGCTCAAAGCGACGCTCCTGGTGGTGGTAGCCAGAGAGGGCAGTCTCCGACTGACGGATCTCAAACTGACGCCCAGCCAAGGCACCCGTCTCAAACTTCAGGATCGCCTTCTCACCCCGAATGCGGTAGTCATTGTAATTGAGCTCCTCAGGGATCGAGGTATCGATGACATCATAGAAGTGCTTCGCTTCATTCGCAACCACTACAGACGATACCACACCCACTCGATGCGGATAGAGGTCGCTCAGCTCCATAGCTCCCTCCGCACCATTGCCCTCTATCAGCTCAATGTAATTGCCAGCTTCGTCCGTCCGCATCCTCTCACTGCTCCAGCTTTTAGGCAGATGGAGCGTAGAAGCTCCATACTTCGTCGGGTCGATATTCCGACTGCTTCCTAGTAGATAGAGCCGAGAGATGGGGAGATTATCGGCATTGCCCCGCTGAGAGACCCCCGAAAGGAAGCCATTGCCCTTACCGTAGCTCAGCGGAAGCGGATCCTCTTTGTACCGCTCATCTTTGCGTAGAGAGATACTCTTGCCCTCTACCACCCACTCAGTGTGAAACTCCTCGGCCACTCTCCCTAGTGCTGCCCAACAGCTCTCCTCCTTGAAAGCTATCGTCTTATCATACGAGGTGGCGACACAATTGCCTACGCTCCACTCATGCCCCATAGAGCGAGCGACGAGAGTGGCGAAGTCGGTAGGCGACCCAGCGAATACAAAGGAAGTGCGAGCGATATTGGAGGGGTCTTTGAGGAGCTTATGCTTTAGTTGTTCGGCCGAGCTGTAGAAAGTGGCGATACACTCCAAGTAGCCACGCCACAGCTTCTTCGTCTCCTGCGGATAGATAAGGGTATAAGTATTTCCAAGGAACTCTATGGTAGCACCTTGCTCCAACTTTATATCTTGGTCGCTTCGGAAGTGAAGCACCACTTTCCCTGAGGTCATTACACCTGTGGTGAGTTCGCTCTCATCAGAGGGGTAGACCTTTATAATCGTGCCATTGTTATTTATCTCCATCATATTATCTGAAAGTATAGTGTGAAGTTAAACCTTGATCGAGTGAGCTTGCACTCCGTCATCTCCTTGTAGTAGCAAGTGCGGTCATTGAGTGTTTGCTTGCCAGCTTTCTGTAACTCTCTAGCGAGTAGCGAGAGAGGTGTAGTGAGCTGCTCTTCCCTACTGTAGGGTATTACGCACTGCACCTGCACCTCCTGAGGCTTGGTGTAGAGGTGGGTGCTATTGGCAAGCTTTCGACCGCTGATAAAACTTGATTCGGAGAGCCAACGTTCCTCCTTTGGCTTCTCAGGCATTAAGAATGAATCGTAGAAGTCCACCACCCCAACACCCATTGCTCCGAAGTCGATGCCATTGAGTGCCACCTTTTGAATAGACATCTTTGGCACCTCCCCCTCCACTTGCCCGAAGCGTTGCCACACCTGCATCGGGTCGAGCACCTCATATTGGCAAGTGAGCTCCACCGCCTTTGTTTGCTTGTGGAGCTTAAAGCTCGAGACCTCTTTCAATAAGCAATTAGAGGCGAGTAATGGGAATTGCTTACTAATGAGCGACCCAAGTGCCTGCAGACTTAGTGACTGCTCATTAACTAGAACGAATGAGAACTCCATGATGTAGCTTGCCCAAAGGGGTGAGGAGAGGTCACACTCCAGCCCCAATTCATCCTGCCAATTGTTGGTAGGTGGCTCTTTCCGAGGCGGTAGTTTGTAGAGGTCGCCCTTGCCCTCACGTGCGAAGTAAATCATAGCCTTTGGAATCGTGTATCGAAGTTAAACCGCTCAGAAAAGATGCCTGGTTGGATCTCGAGAGGCTCCTCGGAGGAGCAGGAGAGTGGAGCAATGGCTCCTTCGGCATCCCACCCTTGGAGAGCTTTGTAGATCTCCGCCACTTCGTCGTACGGCTTCAGTCCCTCCATCTGTCGGGTGGAATTGATATGCTGTGCCGTCTCCGTCACTCGGTCGGTAGCGTACGATAGAGAGATGGTAGCTTCGCACTCCTGCTCGTAAGGCGTTATGTCTAGGGTTCGCCTGGTGCTTATGCGGATCAAGAGACATGGGAATGCGACCATTGGCCGAGAGCTCTCACCGTAGAGTGTATTGAGCTGACCTCGGTCGATGTCGATTAATCGGAGGAAGGGGCACTCCTCGGAAAGGTGCTTTGCGATTGCTGTATAGATTGCTTTCATTTTACTAGCTCCTTAAGTCGTTGTAAAATCTTATTCTGTATCCTTTGGGTCAGTGCCTTGGAACGACCGATAAAAGGACGCTTGGGCATGGTGAATGGCTTCTTGCCGTAGATCTTAGCCTTACCGCCAAATTGATGCACTGCTGCATAGGGGGTGCTATTGATGATGCGGACGCCATTGGAGAGTATCTCCATACGAGTGGCACGTCGTAGCTCACGAGTCTCTCCGTGCAGGATGGGGGCATTCATACGCTCGGGACTTTTCTTGCCCGTCTGCCCCGAGTGACCAAACCATGGCGAATCGGGTTTGCGACGTTCCACCTCTTTCCATGGGTTGAGGACACTATCCACGAAGCCCCCCTTCTCAAAGTTCTCATCAAAGTGATCAAGGGCTATCCGCCCCATATCTATCTTGACGCCCTCTCCCTCTACGTACTTCCTTACCTCCGCCATCTTTTGAGGGAACATTTTGGCAAATTGAGTGATATCCATTTGGTTTTCTCTTAATTGTTTGCTATCTTTGTCGTACTAAAAAGGAAGGACTTCTAAGCATGCACACCGATGTTAGGTGTGCCCTAGGTTTAGAGGTTCTTCTCTTTTATTTTCCGTATTGAGTATGGAGTTTCATAATATCCGTCGTATCCTTTTCTAACCTCCATATCTAGTTGATACTTGTCTCCGCTTACTTCAAAGGTGTAGTATGCAAACCCAACTGCACCTCTTTTTTGCTTCTTACGCAAGTTGTGAGATGTAGGGTTAAGACTTGCAAATTCGTTGCCTTTCTTAGGTTCACAAATACGAAGTACCTCCTCAATATGCATAGCTAGAGTCTTTTGTGTCGGGTCAGCAATATGCCCTAGCAGGTCTTTGATTGAGCTCTTTTGAATAATCACTTGCTTGATATAAAACTTGTCGTCTCTTAGTCTTAGACCTTTAGTTGGTATATTCGTGCTTGCCCACTCCTTGACAATCTTATTAGCCAGCTTCTGTTGCTCCTTACGCTTATCCTTTAGAGCTTCCCAAGCGAGCCTGTGACGCTCACAAAGGAGGTCGGAGTACTCTAGTAGTTGAGTTCCTTTCACCAAGCCTTGCCTACGACATTCAGGGCAGGTGGGTAGCCCTTGTCCCTTAGTGTAGGGGTGCTTGTGGAGGTCAAAGAGACTGCCACTCTTACCAGGGTTATTCGCCAGCCCATCCTTAGGCTCATCCTTGAGTGAGCCATCAGGCAGAGCGGTAGGGGCTTTGTCGGTAGGGCGGACACGGCACTTGCAATTCCAATCAAGCGGAGGTAAGTGCTTTTCCCACCAAGGATGCTCAATAGGGAGGATGGTGCCGACAAAGGCGAGGTGCTCAGGACGCTTCTCCACACTATCACTCTGCAGGTACTCCAAATTGGGGTAGAGTGATTTCGTCTTGAGAGCCTCCTTATATTGCACCGCACTACGAGCCTTTAGCACAGCAGTATTGTACTCCGTTCGAAGCCACTGCACATTGTACTTACCGATCACCTTCTCCGCCAACTTCCGAAACTCTGCAAAGCTCCTTAGTCGACCATTAGGTTTCACTAATAAAGCTCCAAGGCTCTCCATTTCCGCATGCGTCTTGAAAGCACTCCACACCGCCATATTGTACCGAAGCTCATACTCAAAGGCAGGCTCCTCAACACCGAAAGATGATGTGTCGAGGACTACCGATAGAGCCTCCTGCATCGGCAGGTTATTCGCTTCAAAGAGCGATGGAGATAGTCCATCGCCCTGACTACCATATACCTCACGGAGGGCTTTAGAAAGGAGGTTACCAAGGTCAATAGTAGTACCATCCTCCAGCTTAATCTTGCGAGGTGTAGAGGTGGTCCAACTGTCCCATAAGTCCTTTGCTAGCCCCACCACTCGCTGTGGGGCTTGGACGAAAAAAGAGGATAGCCCTTTCTTGGAGGGAGTCTCTTTTTCAGGCTGGGTGCCTTTATCAGACGGGGCTGACTCGTCGGGGGCTTCCGCTTCTTTAGTAGCTTTCTCTTCCCCCTCCTCCATAGGGATACCGAAGCGTTCGTGTAGCCACTTCTTGGGTATATCCATCATCGAGTTGAGGATTGAGAGCTCCTGCACCGTCACTGGCTCAGTACTCTCGGGATAGGCAAAGCGACCGCCCTTAGTGGGTAGCCCTTGAAGCTCTAGGAATGGTAAGAGGTGACGATTGAGAACACGCTGTAGGTATCGCATATCGCTTTTATTCTTCGCCTCCTCCACCTCCTGGTGCACCGTGCCAAGGCTACGAGCTCCCCGCTCACCCGATATCGTGGTGAGCGTCTGCCCGAGGATACCGACCAGCATTTCCTGATTGCAGGCATCAATAAACTGCTTAAAACTGATGCCATTTGAGGCACTGCTCTCACGCATCTCTATATCTGCCTCTTTAGGTACCACCATCCACGAAGCCGAGCCAGCACGCTCCATCGCCTGCTCCAGCTGTCGCTTGCTCTCAGGGTCGTAGGTATTGTATTTGCCTACCCTTTGGGGCATTCCGAATAGCTCTATCCATTGAGCCCAGTCGCCAAAGCCACCTCGCTTGTAGATAGCAAATGGGATAGCACGTAGGATAATACCATAGAAGCGAGACTTCCCTAGGATCATCAGATAAGGGTCATTGAGGTAAGAGATGCCACGCTCATCTATCGGGTCGAGTAAGATCTCCTTTCGCTCCACATCGATGTGCTTCGGAGGAATTTCGGAAACGATGAGACCACTATCCGACCACCCAAACTCCGCACCTGCACGCCCTTTTAATCGTCCCTGCATGATGAGGTTTTGTAGGTTTTCAAACTCTTCCGTGTCGATGATCTCCTTAATCGCATCTACTTCCTTGCCTTGGGCATCCAAGAAGGTGATATCGGCATTCACCACCGCACCTATCCGCTTGTCCATGGCGTCTGCCAGCGTGGTATCCACCAGCATATCCTCGTAGAGGTCGTAGAGCTGAGCCATTCGCCCACGGTCGGCACTCCGCATAGCCATACGCCAGTCGTTCACATCCCAAGGTCTACGGTTGGGTGCTTTGACGATGAGCTCTTGTACTACCAGCCCACCACTCTTCTTATTTGTCTGTTTAGTCGTTGCCATATCTTAAGTCTAGTTTTTAATTGTCACGCCATCCCTTTTGATGATTGAGAGGTCACGGCTCACCTCATTGAGCTTGGCGAGGTGTTGCGTGTGCGATGCGATCAGCTCCACATTGCGAGCGATGCCTTGTAGTATCTGCCCTCGGAGCTTATCCATCGAGGTGCGACCTCGCTCTATCTCCACCAAGAGCCGAAGCTGTAACAGTTGATTCGTGGCTAAGCCCATCAGCTCATTGATACTATCTTGCGATGCTTGAGCTAGCCCCTTGCGAGCCACCGCATCACGCTGAGAGTTGTCGCCCCACGCATCGACCCCCTCCTTATTGAGTTCCGAGCGAGCCTCCTCCTTAGCACTCTTGTACTCCCCCACCAGCTTTCGGTAGTTTCGCTTAAATTCAATGATGTCGTCCGTGATACTTTGGTCGCCACCATCACCAAAGCTATCTTCCATCGACTTCTGTAGTTTGTCGAACTCCTTACCAAAGACGGCCGAGAAGATAAGCTGATCGAGGATCCGCCCAATCATCTCATCCAGCTTTTTCTCAAAGCTCTGCATCTCTGTCTCCCACTCACCGCTCTTGAAAGCATCTGCAAGAGCCTTGCCGAGGAGGTCACCGATATCGCCAGCTAGCTTCTTGAAGGTCTCTCGCATCTCCTTTTGAGCCTCAACAGCTTCCTTGCGGATCTCCTCCCAATTATCCACCAGCTTCTTAGTTGCCTGGTCAAGTCGGTTGTAGTCGGCTAGTATCTTAGGATTGAGTTCAAAGGTCTTGCTCCCCTCCTTAAGGATCGTGCCGTACTGCTGAGTGAGCGACTTAAAGACGGGCACCGTCTTCTTAGCTGAAGCACCGAAGATACCGCCCAGCAGACCACCGACAAGTCCACCGACCAAAGTACCGATAACAGGAATGGCAGTACCAATTGCGGCACCTGCTGCAGCACCTCCCAAGGCACCCTTGGCGGCATTCTTGCCACTCACCACCTTCCGAGTGCCCACCTGCACGTGTCCTGCCCCTAGCTTTTGCACCGACTTCTGTAGCTCCGTCATCGCTTGGCGGTATCGCTTTGCCCCATTGATTGCATTCTTATAGGGGTTGTCAACGCCAAAGAGATTACCCTCCTTGCCCTTAAACGCTTGGATACGTGCCAATGCGAGGCGGTGATAACTCGCCTCTACCTGCTCCGCATACTTCCGCTCTGCCTCGGCATTCTTTCGGCTCTGCTCCGTCGCCACAGAGACCACCTGCATAATGCCAGCGACCGCATTACCGAGCAAGTCCATTGTGGTTGCCCCCTTCTTGAGAGATGAGAGGATATTGCCCACGGCACTCGAAGCAGAGCTAAAGATCTCGCCCATCTCGCCACCGATAGAGCTGAGCGAAGCGAAGATCCCTTGGATACCTTTGCCAATCTCTGCTACTCGCTTCGATGGTATCTCACTCAGGGATTTCCCCAGCTCCTCTATCTCCTGCGTTGCCTCTTGTATAGCCTCACTCGCATCTCCTCCACTTGCTTCTATCTCTTGGAGCTTCTCCAGCCTTTGCTTGCTTAGCTCTAGTCGCTTATTGAGGTACGCCTCCTCGGCATCTGTTTGGAGGGCATAGCTATCCGACTGCATCTGCTGAGAGCGGAGAGCGATTCGCTCTTGGCTGTCAAGTAGCCGAAGCTCATGCTCCTTCTGTGCCAGCTCACTCTCCTTCAAGTGCTGTGCATTGGCAGTGGTGAGGAATGCTTGCAACTCCTCATCGCTCTCCGCATTGGCTCTTGCTCGCTCCTCTACCTTGGCGTAGTAGCTGTCTATCGCCTTGAGTTGCTCCTCAAGGCGACTATCCAACCGCCCCGACACCTCGCTATTCAGCTCCTCCATGATGGCGTTGGAAGCTTCGTTTTGGAGCTGTACATCGGCTTTGTACTTATCGTCGAGAGCCGAATCGAGGGTGGTGAGCTTCTGCTTCTCTTGGCTAGCATCAATCTTGTACTTGGCCTCTAGCTCCGCAATCTCCTTCAACTGAGTTTGGACGAGTCGCTTCCGCTCCTGGTACTCCTCTTTGAGCTCACGGAGCTTCCGCTTGCGTGCATTCTTAATGCTGGCGATCTCAATAGCTGTGGACTCCTTGATCGCATCACGATGAATTGCCTTGATACGCTCCTCGGCTCGCTTTCGCTCTTTGAGGTAGGCTTCGGCCTCTTTGTCTCCTCCATCTCCATCCTTGGGGTCGACCTCTTTGATGCCAGCCTCTCGTAGTATCTTTTTCGCCTCTTCTGTCTTACTGCCGACTGTGCCAATCAGCTTGTCCCCTGCTTCTCTCGCCTTATCAGCTTCTTTTTGTAAGTCATCAGCTGCACCTCGAGCAAAGTCACTCGCATTGACTGTAGGTGCCTTTCCCATCCTCGCCATTCCTAGGTTGGACATAAAGGCATTGAACTTATCCCACCCACTGGTATCGGTGGCTCGCTCCTCTGCCTCCTGCTCCAGCTTAAGAGCCTCACGGTACTTCTCCACCGCCATCTGCATACCTGCCATAGCTTCGGCACGTGACTTCAGGCTCTCACGAAAGGCATCCGCATTATTGACGAATAGGTTGTCGGCATCGAGTGCTTTGTTGATGGAGACACCGAGCTCATCAAAGTCTTTCTTGTGCTTTTGGACAAACTCCCTACGCTTCCGCTCATCCTTACCAAGGGCTTCGTAAGCTCTCCGAAGCTCCTCAAACTTAGCCACCTTTGGGGCATAGGCTTGAGCTACTGCCTCTTGGTATGCTTCAGTCTCCTTTTTGAGCTCCTTCTGCTTGGAGAGGTACTTATCCAGTGCCGATAAGCCCCAACCAATAAGAAAGCTGGCACCAAGCGTCAATGCTCCCATCATAAGCTTGGCGTTGGTCTCTGAGATCTTTAGAGCCACAGCAAGCCCCTTAACAGCTCGTGTATAGCCATTGGTGAGGGCAGTTACCGTGCGAATTCTAAAAGCACTCGTGGAGCTAAGGGTCATCTGTAGTTGCTGGAGACCAATCGTGATCGCCAGCATACTCTGTACCTTTGTCTGAATTTCGGCATACTTCTTGCTCTCGCCCGACACCAATCCTATGCTACCTACCACCGCAGAGATGGCACCACTTAAGCCTTGAAGCCCGCTGATGACACCAGCCATATTACTAGCACCCTGTGTCATCGTCCGTTGCTCCTTAGATACCATTTGGTAGGCAGTGTTGAGTTGCCCTAGCTCGGCACGTAGCTTTTGATATGCCTTGCTATTGCCCTCGCCAGCTAGCTGTAGACGTTGCATCTCATCTTTAACCAGCCTGATACGACTAGCCAAGGACTCCTTGGACTGCCGTAACTGCTGGAGCTCGGCTCGTAGCTTTTGCAAACCTTGAGTCTCATCGATTAGCTCCTTCTGTAGGTTATCGAGTGGCTTTTGGAGGACACTCTTATTGAAGCCTCCCGATTTCTTCATTTCCGCCTTGATACGAGCAATCTCGGCCTTGAGCTTAGCAAGGTGCTGAATCTGCAATGTGACACTCTTCTGCAACTCCCTCTCTGCCTCACGAGTTACCCTCAGGCTATCGCCCTCGAGCTTCGTCATCGCATCACTAGCCTTTCGTGCCTCGCTGTCTACATTCTGCCGTAGATTTAAGTCAATATAAACTGGTTCCATTGGTTAGAAGTGATTATTGCGTTTCGGGTTGCTACCATAGATATACTCTGGCGAGTCTACATTCCCGTCGTCATCTTCATCGAGGATAGGAAGGTCGGGAGAGACCTCGCCCTTCTGCACCTGCCGAAGCCAAGCAATGGCTCGCTCATAGCGAAACCGCCTGAAGTCCAAGTCGGCACCTGCGTTGCAAAGGGTGATGAAGTGCCATACAGCTATGTCTTTCGTAAATATGAGTAGAAGGGCGTGGCGGTCGTCACCAGTGGCCGAAAAGATAGCCTTGCGGTCGTAGCGAGCCAAGTAGCCACTCACCTCCTCCACCGCTCCCTCTATGGCAGAGAGAAGGATCGTATCGTCATCCCCTTGGATCAGTCGGATATTCTCTTGATAGAGATGGGTCTTTAATTCTTCAGTTGTAATAAACATAGCCTATCAGTATCTCTTGCTGTTGTGCCTCCGTCCGCCAAAGACCACGCTATCTGGCTGTAGCTCGGAGAGCTTATTATTGATTTGCCACACCGCTCCCTCGATGCAGTCTGGGCCGTCGGCAGGGGCTGGAAGACGTGGTGCGATGAGCTTAAACTGCTCCTCCAGCCTTTGCATATTGGGGTTGCCAGCCTCCTCTAGGTTAAAGACCAGACGCCCCTGCCTATTGAGTGGCTCCAATGCTCCCTCTATACGAGCGTACTTATCCATTTTCGCACGAGTGTCAGGGGCAATCGGCATCAAGCCTCTCTTCTCCGAATGCTTGACGAATAGTGGTTGAAGCACTTGCTCCCAAAAGGGATCCTGCAGGGCATTATTCTCATTGAGGTAGTAGACGGGACAACGGTCACCCACATAGTCCCGTAGGTCGTAAAACCAAGTGACATAGCGGTCATTGGTCTCCTGTCCTAGGTAGCCAGTGTAGATGTAGTACTTCCCTTCATGAAAGCCCACGAGAAAGACCGCCTTGAAGCTTGATTGCTTACTGCGTGAATTGCTTGGAGAGGGGTCGCCATAGCAGACGGCAAAGGGCAACTTCTGGAGTGGCGGACATTTATCCCACGTGATCTCGGTAAAGACCTCGCCCTCACTGATTGGGTTATTAAAATACTCCTGCTGTGCTGCACTCGTGCTGATCATGGAGAGGATACGATCAATGTCTGCCTCGCTGTTCCTTGCCCAGCTACTCTTGCCTTGGGCATCACGGATATTGACGATGTCCCACTTATCAGCTTTTGCTCCTGCTCGGGTGATACAGCAATCCTTGGCGATGATATTGCCATTGAAAAGAATGCGGTAATTGCCCGAGACGGAGAGTGTGGGGAAGAGGGCTTTCTCAAACCACTCCCACTTAGTCTTGATGCGGTCGGGATTGCGTACCTCCTCGTCGGTATCGATGTCATCGACGAGGATGAAGTCGGGACGTGCCTCCTTATTCTTCAGTCCACGAGGCGACTGCCCAGCACCAATACCCCTAAACGAACAGCCACTAGCGATCACAAACTTATCCTCTTCCCAATGTCCGATCTGCATCTGTACACCATAGTCATTGGTGATGCGAGGCGACTTCTCTAGCAACAGCTTGAAGGGGGTGAGGAGGTCAATAGCCTTATCCTTGGAGTTGCTCACGAGCAGGAAGTTCTTGATCCGACCTGTGAGGGCAAGGTAAAGCACCTCCATCATAGAGCGAGTAGACTTGGCGAGCTCACGGCTCCACGACCGCACCTCGTACCAGCGGTCGTTATTGAGCAATCGCTTCGTCGCTTGCTTGTGAAAGGGGGCAGGCTCCGAGCTAGCAAAGCTAGGGAAGTAGTACTTAAACCACTCCTCAGGCTCTGCCTCCAGCCTCTCCTTCCTCGCTCTCTGCTCGTGTACGGGCTCAGAGATATTGATGCTGCTCTCCTCTACGAGTGCCAGGATATAGCTTTGCCACGCCTTGTAACTCTCCTTCTCGGCTATACTGAGTCGTCTCATCTTAGTTTACTCTTCACGTAGTCATCGTACAGTGGTGCCAGCTCCTTAGCCTTCTCTAGGTTATGACCACGAAGCCAGTCAAAGAAGCCTGTGAAAGCACTGATAATCTCGGGCAGACCCACCTCCGTCTCTAGCTTCTGAATAGCGGTAGAGAGCTTATTGATGGTATCGGCCTCACTCGCATTGGGGTAGCGATTGCCCTCTCGCTCGCTGATGCTCTTATTTATCTCAGAGAGCTGTAGGTAGAGGTTCTTGATCTGCTCCTCCTTAGTAATGGTGAGGCTGACTCTCAGCCCGTCCCACTTTTCATTCTTTACCCATCGATTGATGGTCTGCGGAGCTTTCCCAGTCCGCTCCGCCACCTCCTTTTGGCTCAGTCGCTCCTTAGTGTAGAGGAGCTTTGCCCACTCCTTGACTTGCTTCGCATTCATATCCTTAAAAATCTTCATTCAATGGCATCGGTGTGCCGTTAACTTTTCGTGGCTGGTCGGCCTCCTCCAGCAGGTATAGCACCCACGGCTCGCCCCACAGCACTTCTCTCAGTGTCAATCCTCTCTCCTTACGTATCTTACCTATTATACCGAAGGGGCTATTGAGACCCACCACTGTGGTCTTTAACTCCCCCTTTCCTCTTGACCCATCCTCACCGCTGTCAGATTGGCTGTCAGCATCGTCCAGATGGTAAAAGCGGTAAAATCCTCCACTCGGCAGAGTGCCCGAGTGAGGGCAAAGAGCTCCAGCAGGCTCTCACTCGCCACACCCCACAGTAGCCATCGCTTTAGTGGCTGGCGAAAGAGAGGGATCCGCCAACGGCTATTGAGGATCGCCACCGCAAGCACCTCTGCCAGCACCTCCACCTTGGGGTTGAAAGGATCATCGCTCAGCTTATGCTCTAGTGCCAATCGCTCTATATCGAGGATCGTACCCGCCTTCAGGTGGCGAATTGTGAGCCGTCGGCACCTCCGTGGCACCAGCCATCTAATCAGAGGAGGGACGGGCAGGTCAAACTGCACGCCCCTCCCCAAGAGCAGGTCTACCGCTTGCGACCTGATGCCTTGCTCGTCACTGCCCATCGCTTACTTCTTTACATAGAGGGTGTCGACAGGCCATTCGGGACTTGCAATGGTGGCGGTAAACTTAAATGGAAACTTCGCCACACCGCCCTTGCCTATGCCAATGTCCTTAGTCACAAAACCTTGGGCATTGGGAAACACAAAGGCATTGCCACTACGGCTCTCGATCTTAAGAGCTAGCTTCAATTGCTTCAGCTTACCGTAGAGTGCCACTCCCTTGCCACTCTTTAGCTTGGCTCCCTCAAAGTACTCTATCAGCTGATCCTCGGTGAGCTTCACGAAGCTTCCTGTCACTTTGGTAGGCTTCTGCTCATAGTCCACATCGATAGGGGTATCTAGTTCGTGTACATAGAGCTCGTCCTCCTCGGGCTCCTCGTTTTTGATATTGATAATATCCTCTTGGAGGGTAAATGGGCACTCCTTCCACACCGCTGTAGCGATGCCCTCCTCCGAGGTAATTGGCAGAGCTGTGTAGAGCTTCGCCACCTTGTACCTGCCACTTGTCATTTCTGTTGCCATAATCTATTTCGTTTGTAGTTAGTAGTTAATTATTTTGCGTGCCACCTTGATAAGTAAGAGGAGCAGTGCCACCCCTCCGCACCACATAAGAGCCTTTTGCCACCCATAAAGGCGATTGACCTCTCGGGTCACCTCCACCTCCACAGGTACCTCTTGGTACTCCACTCGTGCCTTTGTCTCCACCTCTAGGGGTGGGGTCTCGGCAGTGATATCGATACCTTCGCCACTCACTTGCCAATGGAGCCGTGGAGCGGTAGGCTGTGTGCCTTGCTGGTAGCTCACCCCTTTGAATGCCAGTCGGAGGCTATCCGAACGCTCTCCGAATAGTAGTCGGAGGGTGGTGGTATCGCCCTCCACGGTCTGTCGCTCGATTCGCTCCTCCACCTTATGGGTGAGTGGCACCGCTACCACACGCCTTGAGCTGTGGCACCCACCGAGTAGGGGCAAAAGCAGTAGGAGCAAAAGGTTACTTCTCATCGGTACTAAAGAGGGCGTCAAGCCTTTGTTGCATTGCTTGGATCTTGCGATTATTATCGTCATTCTTACGGGTGAGTCGCTTGATCTCTGCCTCCATACTTCGGATGACCTCCTTGAGCTGAGCATTTTCGGCCGATAGGCTCACCACCTTCTCTTGGCTCTCGGTGTAGCGTCCCACAATCGTTTTATTATTCTCGAGGAGGAGATTTACGCTGGTCAGTTGCTCCTGCAGGTAGACATTGTCCTTGCTTCTCTTCCCCGTGAGCCATCCGACCACTCCTCCCACAGCTCCCGATAGCACGGGTATGATAATGGTGAGTAGTTCGATGTCCATAATTCTATTCAGTTAGTAGTTAGTCATTATTTATTATATCAGCTTCCAGCCCTCCTCCACTTCGCTTAGCACCGCAGGCACACCATTCTCTTGGTGGCTGATGGCACTTGCAAGCGCTATGAGGGTGCTCTTGTCGCACCGTAGCTCCTGCCAGCGGTGAAAGCCTGTCTTACGCTCCACAAAGCGGACATACGCCTCGGTATCATTGTGATCCTCGGGAGGTGCCCACCTAGTCACAAGGTCGCCCACAGTGGTGAGGCGATACTTCTGCATATAGGTGCGTAGCGTGATGAGCAGCGCTCGGTAGCCATACGCCATCGTGCTAAACTGCTCAAAAGCCCCAGAGCGGTAGGTACTCCCACGCCATTGATTGCGTGGGGAGTACCTAAGATTGCCTGGATTGTTACGCCTAAGTCCTAAGGGTTTAGTCATCATCTTACACACCAGTACCCTTCTTAAAGGCAACCGTACCTACTCCTTTCTTATTCATTTGGCTTCCGCCTGCTCGGACAATGAAGCTCAACACATCAGCATAATAGAGAGGGTCATTCTCTTGTATGAACATCTCATACTCTCCCAATGCACGGCAGACCCAGTTCTTATGCCAAGCAAAAGCCGAATTATCACCAACAAGGGTGCTCCGTAGCATCACATCAAAACCGTAGAGCTTACCCAAAATACCAGTGGAAGCATTAGCTGAAGCTAAGAAAGCATTCACTTGGGCTTCTGTAAGGTCTTCAAGCAATTGCTCATAAGCAATAGCGTCAAGAAGCAAGGTGCGTCCTTCCTGAGGAATATCCTCTTGGTTGAGCATCGTCTGTGCCTTTAGTACATCCTTACGTCCAAAGGTCGCCTTTGCGGTAGTGATTGATCGTTCGGCATCGGTAGGTATCCACGATTTAAGTATCTCTGTAGCTACCTTATCCTCAAGGGCTCCCTTGGTAGCTGAGAGAACAGCATCTCGCTTGTCGTAGGAGAGTTCGTATTTGTCAGCATTCTGAATGTAAATAGGATCGGTGTAGATCTCCTTAATCTCAAAAGTGAGCTCAGTGTCTACCTTCTCTGTAGCCACCTTAGGACGTGAGATCGGGCCAACATTAGCCTCCTGCTTTTCACCTGCATTCGGTATGTGGACAATCTTGCCAGCTCGTACGAACTGGTCTGCATTGAAGCTCCTCGCTAGAAAGGAGTTGTCGGGGAATAGGTTCTTGACGAGATGCTCTAGCCATATCTCTTTCTGTAGTGCCATGTTAATTCTTACTCTTTAATATTAAAACGTTCATTGTACTTCTCTTGGTAGAGTGCTGGATCATTGGCTCTCAGCTCAGCTAGTTTACCTAGCTTGTCCAGCTCTTCCCAACTCTTATCAGCAAGGCTAGCCGTCTTTGCGTTCTTTTTGTCAGTCAACTGCTCTGTAACACTTCTACGCTTGGGCATTGCCTCTAGCACTCTGAGTGTATCATCGGGGTTCGCATCAAAAAGAGTAGTCATACTCTCTTTCTGTGACTCCATAAGGGATCCGCCCTTAATCGCTTGGTCAAGCAAAGCTTCAAAGCGATTTCGCTTCTCTTGTAGCTTCTTCTCTTCTGCCTCTTTCTTCTCCTTTCGCAAAGTCTCTACCTCCTCGGTGAGGGAGGAGATGGTCTTTTGGTTCGCTCGAATGGCAACAATGGCGTCATCAATCGTAGCATCATTGGAAAGATTGAGGAGTGTCTTTACAACTTCGTTCATAGTCTCTTTCTTACCTTTAATCGTTAATTGTCTATCTGTCAGTTCTAGTATGGTTGGGATATCGGCTTCTCCCACTCGCAACCCATTAGCATCATAGAGAGCTAGTGCATTGTGGTTAGCTGGAATGTTGCAGATGGAGGCTTCTCTCAAGCTCCACTTTGTAACTGTTGGAGCATCTTGCCCATCAATGTATAGGCTGGCATCACTCGTGGACTCCATTACCCAAGCACCTGCAGAGCAGGCACGGATGTAACCCTCCTCTACTTTTCGGGCAATCTCCTTAGCTCTTGGATCGCCTTGATCAAAGTTGGCTTCGGCTAGTATCTTACCATCCTCAATGCGTATATTTTCCCAACGACCAATAGGCATCTCTCGGTCATCGTGATTGTAGAACATTACAGGGTTCTTCTTGAAGTCGTCAAGAAGGACTCCGTTGGTTAGCATCCTAAAGCCGTAGCTATTGACGCTCTCATCATGCAGTATAAATGTCTTCATCTCAGCTGTCTATTTTCACTTACACCGCAAACATAATCTAATGAAGACCCCATTTGCAAATATGTATGACACCGTGTCACACATTTCTGCACTTTGCCGATCTGAAAGCCAAATTTATGATGAAAATAAGGGCGAAATGCTTCTCAGCACTTCGCCCTCTAGTAATTATGAAAAAGCATTCAATCAATTCTTTCTTCATCCTCTTCTTTTGCCTTGAGGATCCTTCTCCTATGTCTTGCTAGACTTCTATAGAAGCTCCTTTCGCTCATCGGAATAACCCGACTAACCTTGTTGCGGTAAATCCACCGCTTGCTTCTGTCGTGTCGATGTGGCTCGTACCACTCCTCAACTATCTCCCACACCTTTTCGTCTTTAGACTTCAGGTGCTTACGTTTAAGCACCTCCCCCTTCTTTGTCATACTTACCTCCTTTCTTTGCTTGTGATGTACTCCATTACCTCCTTCCACCCTTGCCACCCTCCGACGCACTTATCATCGATATAGAGGTCGGCATATACCTTTCGGCAGTCGTTTTGGAAGTGGTCTTTATTGGCTCTAGTATTGCAATTGATGCCGTCGAAGGGCACTTCTCGCTCGAGTAGGAAGTTGATGGCATCGGTCTGGTCTTGCCCCTCACGGCAAGTCCAGATGATGAGGGTATGCCCCTGTGCCTTCAGCTCTTCCATGGCTTGCTTTGCTCCTGCTACCAGCACGCCCACAGAGGGGAATGGGCTGGCATTGAGCACTCCATCAAAGTCTACTGCTATCGTCATGGTCTTCTTCATTGTTATCTTGCTTTTTATCGATGACATTGAGGAGCAATTGCTGGGCTTCGGAGTCGGTGGCTACCTCTGTGATATTGAGTGGGAGTCGCTCCCACACGCCTATATCATTGCGTACCTCGGCCTTGAGGAAGATCTTGGAGACGGTCTTGAAGTGGCTATCCTCGATAAGGCGTACGCCATCAATAAACTGCTCCGAGCCACTCTCCTCGGCTATCCGCCTTAGCTCTAGCACCTTATCGGCCTTGAGATTGCCACTCGCATCCTTGGCGAGGAGCTTGAGTACCATGCCTACGAGGGCTTGGGAATTGTCGTCGCTGGCGAGCCCCTTGATGTACTCCATCACCATCTCGATGCCCTCCTCTACGGTGTCTCGCCACCCATCGAGGGTGTGGACGCCCATGGTGACCCTCCTTTTGGAGTCGGGCTTGGTGAAAGTGTAACTCCACTGGCCATCGGCTTTGAGCCCTAGGGTCTCTCGCTTCATCTTTACGAGATCCATCAGGCTACGGATGGCGGAGTTCTTGGTACTTCGGAGCTGCTCGCTCATGAGGGTGAATTGTGTCACCACCTTATCGACCGTCTCATCGACTAGTTCACGGTAGGCGTTGAGATTGGCCTCCTGCTCTTCTCTCCTTTTCCGCTTTGCCTCTTCTAGCTTAAAGGCCTCGAAGCGTTGCCTCTCCTCGGGTGTCATCTCCACCATGGTGGTGGTTGTTGCTGTTGTTGTCTCTTTCTCTGTCATAATGCTAATTGTTTATGTGTACTTATCTCTTTTTGACTACTGCTTGCTCCCGTCTTGTCTCCTTTCGATGTAGAACTGAGCGTTGAAAGGATTGAAACGCCGTTTCAACTCTCCTCGGCTTCTTTGAAGTCTGACGACCTTGAGCTTTTGTTTCTACTCCAAAATTTGTCTCTTGGTTATTCCTTACTTCCATTACTTAGTTGTATTTTGGTTGGTTATTACTTCCTCGATTCATCACATAGAGCGTGAGCTTCTTCTGTGGCTCTCGCTTCTCTACCTTTCGCTCTTTCTGCTCACCTTGCTTCTGCTTGCGGAGCATCGCCCACAGCTTTCGGCGGAGTGCCTCTAGCTCTGTATCGGAGAGCTTGGCAAACTCCTTTCCTGCTATCCGCTTTTGGCTCACAAAGGCATTGATCGCTTGCCAGTCTTTGGTATCTACACCGTAATCGGTGAGGAGACGAAGGACGGCACTCCGCTTCCGCTTTCGGCTCTGTGACCCTCTTCGGGGTTTGCTCGCTGTTTCTCTCTGTAGCCTGGTGCGTAGGCTCTCCAGCTCCTCTTCGGTGAGTTCACGGAGCGAATTGGTTCGGCCGTTGCTAGCTCCCTCGCAGAGTGCTGCTTTGAGCTCCTCACTATCGAGGGGGCTTTGGAGGGATCGCATCATGGCGTAGATGTCGCTGTACTTTCCTTTCATATCAATTGTAGTTCATCTCTAAGTTTGTAGGCTACCCTCTGCTCGAAAATGCCCAATAGGTGGTAATACTCATTGATGAGGTAGAGGAGGGTGGCTTGCTCGGAAGGGTTGAAGCTCACCCTGTAGCTACTCCGTGGGGTGAGGAGCCTGGTGGCGAGCTTGCGGTAGAGGGCGTAGATCCTTGAGGCTTCGCCACGTGCATGGGTGCCCTGAGGGCTACTCTCGGCATAGAGGGCGAGGGCGAACTCGGTGAGGCGACCTATCGCCAGCATCTCATTCTGCTTTAGATTCACCCGCTTGCTCTCTATGAGTGTCTTAAGTACTTCACTATTCATAGCTCATTGCTTACTGATGTGGTACCCCAGTACTCTTCGGCTCCCTCTTGCCAGATATCAATGTACTTTCGCTCGCCAAAGAATCGGCCTTTGCTATGAGCTCGGTAGCCCTCTACCCATATCTTGAGCATCGCATCGTACATGATTCGGCAGGCACTCCGACCATCGGGCTTGCTACCACGGGCTTGACAACTAAAGACGAAGAGGTGTCTCGGGAACTCGCCTACTAGCTCTTGGTAGCTCTCAAAGGTGAGCCCTGTATACTGCAGGCTATCGATGATCACTACTCGGGGGCATCGACGCTTCCTAAGGCGTACCTTGAGGGTCTCCATGTCCTCGGTGATGATGAGTAGCTGGCGATTGACCTCTTGCATACCGTGTCGCCTCAGTTGCTCCTGAAAGCTTAGGCTCAAGCCCTCCTCGAGGCTATTGTAGATCACTTTACCAAATCGGCACAGCTCCTTGGCGAGCTGCATCATAAAGCTACTCTTGCCATTGCCACTATTGCCCCACACAAACCAAGTGCCTATGGTCTCGGGCTCGCCAAAGGCCAACTGCCACTCTTCGCTCAGGCTGAAGGTCTCTTTCCGCATCGAGAAGACTTGCTTGGGGCTAAATGCTCGCTTTGCCATATTTATCTATCTTTGTATAGTTCTTCACTCTCTAGCAACTTCTGATACCTCTCTTCACCCTCCAAAAACTCTGCAAAGTACTTTTCGCAGTCTATTTCAGCGAGGTGAGCAAAGGCTTCCTCAAATGTATTAAACACCTTATCCACTCCATCTTCCTCCACACTAAATAGGCGGCAATCCTCTACAACGACTTCAAATGTGCCGTTTCTTAAAAATCGTATGCTTGCATAAAACGAAAAATCGCTACTGTCATACTCTTGTTGAGCTGTGTACTTGGCGGTCACCTCTCCAGCATTTGCTCCCCAGTCGGTCCAATTGGTTTTCATTCTTTTGCACCGCTCCTCCACCAACTCTAGCTTGTCAAGACCAAACTTCCATACACCGCCATTGTCATCTTCAAGGTGTGTGTATATGATTGCTTTAGTTGGCTCTCCCACACATAGTATCTTTTCCACTATATATTCAAAGCCAGTCTTCTTCTCCCTCACCTTGTCACCAACTCGCAGGTCGGTGACCTTTAGTTGCTTATTCTTCTTCATACCCCACCTCCCACTTAACAGATAAAAGGCTCTTTCCGACCTCCCTGGTCGCTGCTAGAATCAATTTATCTCTTGAATCCTCCTTTGCCTCTGGTTTGGCTGTAAAAATAAGTTCCAATCTCTTCAATTCGTCTGGGTCGCAGCCCACCTCTTTTGCTAAGTCGTTAAAGAGTGCACCAGTAGGGATAATGCTCAATCTATATTCCTTTGTTTTCATTTCTCACCTCCTTACTCTAACAGCTCAAACTCGTACACAAAGACGTATGGGTTTCTCTCCCAAGTACCTTTTCCGTTCGCTTGACTCTCACCTTGTCACCAACTCGCAGATTGGTCACCTTTAGTTGCTTACTCTCATTCATCGCTCTTCATTTTTATGAGGTTTTTTAATCGCCGTTCGGGGATGGACGGCTCTTTCTCCTCTTTTAGTTTCTCTCTGCTTTCACTCTCTTCTTTACTCGCCTAAGGTCGTTGTCGTAGGCGGTGGCATCTTGGATAATGCTGGCGAGTACCTGCTCGTCGCTGATCCCATTGCCTCGGCACACGGCATAGACATCTTGGCTATTGATGGGCTCGGCACGGAAGAACTTCCGACCAAGCCGACTATTGAACTCTGCGTACCCTCTCTTATTGCCCCTCAGACCTCTCTGCATCCTCTGCTCTATACTGCTCGTCGATAGGAAGACGAGTCCGCACCGATCCTCGAGGTGGTTGTAGATCTGAACAAAATAGTTGAAGACGCCATCGGTGAGCTTATCGGCCTCATCAAAGATGAGTAGGGGTAGATGCTCGCTCTGTAGGTGCTCCACAAGCTCCATCAGGCAACTGCGTAGGCTACTGCTGGTGAGCTTTCGCCCGATGCTCCTGCCTACTTCGCCGAGGAACTCGCTCCGCACCATATCGCCACACAGCACGTAGTGGGCGTTGGGATTCTGCTCGGCATAGTGGCGGGCGGTGGTGCTCTTGCCACTCCCTGCCTCGCCAACTATCCAAGTGCAGCCTGCATCTTCCTGAACATCTTCCATCACGGTGGTCATCTCAAGGAAGGCACGGGTCTCCACTATATTCCACCCTTGGCTACCGCTGGCAGGCTTGGTCTTGGCATCGATCTCTCGCCACATCTCTTCGCTCACCTTGCCATCGGGGTCGCCTTGAAGCATCACGCTGATGGTGCTTTTGCCTACCTTGAGCATGGTGCTGGCTTTATTTTGGCTACCAGCTTTCTTCTCAATAAATCTCTTTAGCTGATCAATAACTCTCTGCTTTTCCATAATTCATCAATATCTTTTGCGTGTATTCTTTTTGATCTCTTCTCTACTAAGGGGCTTGAAGTTTTCAAAGCCTGGTAGTAGGTTGTCGCTCTTGCTCTGTCCTACCACTTTGATCTCTATATCATCCCACGTCTGTAGGCTCTCTTGTTTCTGCAGTTGGGCAGGTTCTAAGGGTGTGCCTTCTCGCAGTAGCTCGAGGGGCTTAGGGGTGGGCGTGGCGGTGATGCCTTTCTCCTTGTGTCGCTTTAGCTTCTCTGCCACTCGCTTCTCTACCTCTTGGTCGAGCTCGGTTCGCTCTTGGGCAGTGGTGCCTGTGACATCGGGCTCTAGGCTGGGAGCTCCTACGCCCCACACTTCGCTGATGGATCTCTGCTCGGCCACCAGCCCTAGGCGTGCTTTCTTATCCTCTTTTTGGATCATTCGGATCCACTTGGCATCCTGCTCACCTTGCTCTTGGATCGCTCGGGCGATCTCAAACTTTGGGAGGAGGGTACGCTCGAAGCGAAGCCCGTTCTTTGTATCAGTGTAGAGGTACACCTTGGTGATGTCATCGGGGTTATAACGTACAATGAAGTCCTGGCCTATATTCTTGAGTCGCCACTCGAAGTCTACCAAGAGGGTGTCGCCCTCGTAGCGGTAGGCATCGTACATAAAGGTCTCTTGCCCACTCTGCATGGATAAACCACTACCATCAAAGCGGATGCTCCGTGGTCGGGTGACAAGGAAGAGCTCCTCATAATCGGTCTGGGTGAGGGGGCTAAGGGCTTCATTGACGCTGGTCTGGTACATCTCTATACGTGGTCGCTTGGTCTCGGGGTGCAGGCGGTGATTCCACTCTTCTCGCATCGCTACGTACTGCTCCTCTAGCTCTTCACGGCTACGGGGGAGGAGATTGAGGTTGGTCTTGATCCACTCTAGCTTGGCTCGGCTCTCGGGGCTCTTGGCGGTGATATTGGCTCCTGTAAACCAAGGGCATCGCCTGAGTACCTCTTTCTGAAACCTGCCGAAGACGCTCTCAATGCTCTTGCTCTGTGGCCGATGGGCTTGCGTGGGGCGGTGGACGATGGCTATTCTGTCAAAGAACTCTCGGGCAATCTGACTGCTCTGACCACCTTGATTGTCGTGGACAAACTCGTAGGGTCGCTGACCTGCGGTCTTGAGGCTCATGCAGACGGCTCGCCATTGGGCTAGGAAGTCCTCGTTGTCGCAAATTGCATACCCAAGGAAGCACTCGCTGTAGGCATCTATCACTTCTACTACCATCACGGTACGGAGCTTACCTCCATCATTGTAGTAGAGGTTGAGCTTAGTACCATCGATATACCAAAGGCTATCACGCTGTGTGGGGAGCTTGGTCTTGTGTTTGTAGCCAAAGAGCTGGTAGGCACTGAGCTCGCCAACAACACCTCCATACCACTTTGGTTTCACGGCAGGACTATAGAGGTAGTTGCGAAGTGCTTGGATGCTATCTAGCTCTTTCCAGCCCATCTCTTTGCACTTGTAATTGTAGAGCTCTAGTATCTCTTCGTGGCTTAAGACGGGGAGCTTGGAGAGCTTGAGGGCGATGATGTACTCACCGCCTTCGCTGGTGATCTTTTGGCTGTTGTTATTACCCATTGCTCGGGTGATGAGACTGCTGTAGCCCTCTTTCTTGTATTGTCGTATCTTCTCTCTCAGTCGCCTTTCGCTGGCTGGTAGGGTGTGTCCATACTCTTTCCGAAGCTCTTCCGAAGCCTGGTGGAGGAGTTTGTGTATGTCGCTCCTTTTATTATTGAGTTTGTTGCTGAGCATCTTGAGTCGTCGCTCTTCTTGGATAAGTGTATTCAGGGTGCTGGCATTCAGGGTGTACTCCATAATCAGATCGCTGGGCAAGCTGAGCTCGCTCCCATCGTTATCTTGATAACGATGCTGGTTGTAGAAGTCGAGGGCTTTGACATCTCGTGTCATCTCTACCTCATCGCCCATAACCGTCTTGGGCTTCGTGGGCAAACCATATCGCCCTATCAAAGCATCCTGCACCTCTTTCGGCAAGGTCGCCACATCTATCAACGCTTTTACCCCACGACCCTGAGCCTTTCGTGCATAAAGCACTAAGCCTCTATTAAGCCATGTCCTGAGAGTACCAAGCTTCACAATGGGAGCCTTCCCCCCTGTGATCTCTTCGTAGGTTGCACAAAGCTTATTGTCGTAGTACTTCATCTCTCTATAGGGTAATGGCTAAGTGGGTGGCACGCTCTTGTAGCTTCATCAGATCACTTATAGTCGCATCTTTTAGTTCTGTAATAGCCTCCCCATTGCGAAGTAGTTGCACATCGCCACTCTTTTTATTCACTTTGATGACTACTCGTTCACTGAAAACTTGTGTCATCTCATCAGTTCTATCATGAAGAGTTAGCATCATACTTGCAGTGGACTTCGCACCATTGCTCAAAGCGTACGACCTAATCTTTCGTGATAAGTCGGTGTTGGTCTTGTAGTTAAGAGCCCTAGTGACAGTGTCGTCAACAACACCAAATGCCTTCTTGATGCGTTCTCTTTGCTCCTTTGTAACAATAATCTTGTTCATACTCTCATCACATAATTTGAATTTCGGTATATTTACACGCTCAATCGAAAACCGATTGACACTGCAAATATACTCAAAATGAGTAAACAAACAAGCTTTTTGGTGAATAATTTACTCGGTATGAATAAAGAAGGAGACAAAAGGGAGCGTCTAACGGCACTTATAAACTATTTCAGCAAGGGCAACAAGTCTGCATTTGCACGTATGATTGGGACTAGACCGCAGACGATAAACACTTGGCTAGCTAGGGATACATACGACATGGAATTAATTTACTCAAAATGCGATAGTGTTTCGGGTGATTGGTTGATCTCGGGGAATGGGGATATGATTAAGTCGGTGATTCCTCAAGAGCACACTTACATTACTCATATCAACCAATCAAAAGTTTCGGAAAAGGTTGAGGAGGTGCAGTATGTACCCTACTATTCTTTTGAGGCTACTGCAGGCATCTTTGAGCAATACGACATTTCGGAGTATGAGATTGGTAGAATTGTGGTGCCTCGGATGCCGTCGTGCGATGGGGCAATAAGCGTGACAGGCGACTCAATGTATCCACTCATAAAGAGTGGGGATATAGTTGCTTTCAAACTATTGAATGACATTAGCCATATACACTATGGTGATATGTACCTAGTATGCCTCAATGAAGATGGAGATACTTATATAGCTATTAAGTGGGTGAAAAAACACGAATCAGACCCACAAAAGGCAGTACTGGTGTCCGAGAACCCCCACCATGCACCTCGTGAGGTGTACCTTAAAGACATACACAAGATAGCACTCATCAAGTTCACTATACGATACAATAATATGGGCTAAATAGGTGTGTCGCACACCAAATGCCCCCTTTTATATACATCTACCTATATATCAATTAGTTACAATTTATTTGAGTGTGCACTTACATATATCATAGCGTGGCATTTACCCTCCAATAACATACAGAAAGGAGCCACTACACAATAGACAACAGTACATCTACATATATACAGAGGTGAAAAATATACCAAGTTCTGAATATCCTAAACTACTTTTTTGAATATCCTAAAACACAATCCGTTTTTGGCTGGCGTTTTATTTTGAATATCCTAAACTCACTTTTTGAATATCCTAATGAATATCCTAAGCGGTTTCAGTCGTTTGGCGATCGTCCGATTACCTTCCGAACGCCACCCTTAAAACGCCTCTTTTGCCATTAGAATTCCTCCCCTCGCCAATCACTAGAACACCTTTCAAACACCACCAGCCGAGAGGACAAAGAAAAAGCCCACAAAGCCCATATAATAAAGCTTTGTGAGCCATCGCCCCATTCACCAACCATTCAAACCAACCCCCAAAATCAACCCCTTTGAGGGCTATTCACAACCAATCAACACCATCAACTCGAACACCCCTCGGACACTCCCCCAAAAATCAACCCGAAATCAACCAAAATGCACATTTCGTTTCAACACTCACCCCAACCACCCAAACCACACAACTCCCCACCAATCAGCCACTTACACCCAATTTCCCCTCATCACCTTTCTGCACATCCCGTTCCCTCCCCCCTACCTAGGCTCAGCAGATCGCCTTCGTGCAACAGTCTCATGAAATCAATAGAGGGTGCCACCACACAGTAGCACCCTCTCTTTTCACCCTAAAACAATCTATCTACACCCCCAACATCATCTGAGGACTAATATCTAGCAACCTACAAATCTCACCAGCGACACGTAACGAAGGCTCGCTCCGGTCATTCACAAAGTCACTAATACGAGAGGCCGACAAATTAAGCTCACGGGCAAGCTCCGCCTGACTCTTGCCACACTCATCAAGAGCGTACCTAATCATCTCTCCCACCGACAAAGTGTCAAGAGCATAATGCTCCGCCTCATACGCCTCCACAATATCACTCATGATCGCCAACTCGCTATCCTCCGAAGTAGATAACTCACCACGCTCCATAAGTGGCAAAAGCTCCTCAATCCTATTGAGGGCATACTCATACTTTTCTCTCGTAATATCCATAATCCCCTCTATCTATATAGTCCTACAATCAATCTTATCATACTCACTATGTGTGCCTATAAAGCGAATATATACACAATCGTGATTAAACTGCACAACCGCAACAAGCCTAAACTTATTGCCCCCTATGTTAAAGACATATCTCTGACCGCCAATCGAGTCTACACTCCCAAAACTACGCTTCACATCCATAGCATTGCTCCACTTAGCTCGCTTTACAACCTCCACCCAGTAAAGCAAAGCCACCTTGCTCTCAGGGTGTGCCTCGTAATACTCCCGAATACGTCTTATACTAATTATCCTCACATCAAAAGTTTTGAATTACGCCACAAATATAGCACAATTATTTTGAATTACAAAACATTCTACTCCTCCAGCTCAGCCTTCACCGCCTCCATTAAAGCACTTTGCCCATCCCCCTTCACCCCAAGCACCTTACACACACGCTCTTCAATACTACCAGAGATGAATGGCACTTCGTGCAACATTCTCAAGATACATAGACGATACACCACCCCCTCCAAACCCACTTCCACACCGACTTCCCCAGGGGTTACGCATTAGGAGTAAATGTATAAGTTAATGACCCTATAAAATAGGAGGAAGAAGTGGCCCAAAAAGCCCATTTATAACAAACTGATATTCAATACTATATAAAAAAGAAAACTGAGATGCAACTAAGCGATTGGCGAGTTGCAACTAAGCGATTGGCGAGATGCAACTAAGCAAATGCTTTGTTGCATCTCAACTTTTGCTCTACTTGTATAGAGGTTTTATGGCTGTTCCAAGAATAGCATTTTAGTACTAAATCAGGAGATCCGACCCACAAGGGGGCCAATGGTGATAAGGTGAATAGGGAGGAATTTGGTAAGTTTGTATTCTAATAGTAATATTATTGATTAAGTTATCTGATGAGTCAAACGAAAAGTCCTGCGGTGTGGGTGCCGACGGTTTACTTTGCGATGGGGCTTCCGATGGTGTTGCTATCGGATGTATCGCTCTTGATGTTTAAGGATTTAGGTATCCCCGATGGCCGTATCACCTTTTGGGCATCGCTCCTCACCCTGCCGTGGAGCTTGAAACCCCTTTTCAGTCCCGTGATGGAAATCTTTGGCACCAAGAAGCAGTATGTGGTGCTAACGGAGTTGGTGTCGGCAGTGGTATTAGGGCTCATCTTTGCAGGGCTCGGGGTGGAGAACTTCTTTGCGGTGACTATTGTGCTAATGGCACTGATGGCGATTAGTGGCTCTATGCACGACATTGCAGGCGATGGCACCTATATGCAATACCTTAGCCAAAAGCAACAGAGCCAATACATTGGGTGGCAAGGTGCCGCCTACAATATTGCCAAGATCTTTGCCCGTGGTGCTTTGGTCTACCTCGTGGGTAGCCTCTCAAAGGACTACGGAGTGCTGTGGGCCTGGCGTGCCGTCTTTCTACTAGCGGGAGTGATTATGCTCGTTGTGGCGCTTTACCACTTAGCGATACTGCCGGGGAAGATGAAGAATACCGAAGAGAGCAAGGAGACTCGCTCCCTCTCCGATGCAATGAAGAGCTTTGTGGAGATATTCGTCAGCTTCTTTGAGAAGAAGCACATCTGGTTTTACCTACTCTTTATCCTCCTCTACCGTCTCACGGAGGGACTAGCAATAAAGATTGCACCGCTCTTCCTTAAGGCAGGAGTAGCGGAGGGCGGTATCGGGCTTACCAATGAGCAATTTGGACTCATCTACGGCACGGCAGGTACGGCCGCCTTTATCCTCGGTAGCCTACTGAGTGGCTATTACATTAGTCACTTCGGGCTGCGTAAGGTGCTCTTTTCCCTAGCCTTGATCTTCAACATCCCTTTTGTGGTCTACTTCCTGCTCGCCTACTTCCAACCAGAATGGCTCGGGTGGACTACTATAGGGATCACAATGGAGTACTTCGGGTATGGCTTCGGCTTTGTGGGGCTCAACCTCTTTATGATGCAGCAGGTGGCACGTGGACCGCACCAGATGGCACACTATGCCATTGGTACTAGTCTGATGAATCTAAGTGTGATGCTCCCTGGCATGGTGAGTGGCTCTATCAGTGACCGTGTGGGTTACGAGCTATTTTTCCTCATCGCGCTAGTGGTAGCCATTCCTGGACTTATTTGTGCCTATAAAGTGCCCTTTACCTACGATGACGAGGGCAATGAGATATAAGTATAATCACTTTTTAATGAATCAATAGAGATATGGATATAAAGATTGAAGGGTCTGCGATGCCCAATATGCCATGGGAAGATAGACCAAAAGGCTCAAAGGAGGTACTCTGGCGCTATAGCCAAAACCCTGTGATCGGTCGTTACGAGACACCTCACAGCAATAGCATATTCAATAGTGCCGTAGTGCCTTACAAGGATGGCTTTGCTGGGGTATTTAGAGTGGATGACAAGAACCGCCGTATGCGTCTGCACGTAGGCTTCAGTAAGGATGGTATCAAGTGGGATATCCGCCCTGAGAAGATCGAATTCACCTGCCCCGACCCAGAGATCGGTGAGTGGGTTTATGGCTACGACCCACGTGTGGTAGAGATGGAGGGCAAGTATTATGTCACCTGGTGCAATGGCTATCATGGACCTACGATTGGCGTGGCGTGGACGGAGGACTTTGAGACCTTCCATCAGCTAGAGAATGCCTACCTTCCTTTCAATAGGAATGGCGTGCTCTTCCCTCGTAAGATCAATGGCAACTACGCGATGCTTTCTCGTCCGAGCGACAATGGGCATACCGCTTTCGGCGATATCTTCTATAGCGAGTCTCCTGATATGGTCTTCTGGGGTAAGCACCGCCACGTAATGGCGCCAGCACCCTTCGAGGTGAGTGCTTGGCAATGCCTCAAGGTGGGTGCCGGACCTATCCCTATCGAGACTAGCGAGGGGTGGCTGATGATCTACCACGGAGTACTGAGGAGCTGCAATGGGTATGTCTATGCCTTTGGTAGTGCACTGCTAGATAAGGAGCAGCCTTGGAAGATGATTGCCCGCAGTGGGGAGTATCTGATCAGCCCCCTTGAGCAGTATGAGTGCATGGGCGATGTACCTAATGTTACCTTCCCTTGTGCAGCGATCCACGATGCGGAGACTGGCCGAATTGCTATCTACTACGGCTGTGCCGATAGCGTAACGGGGCTAGCCTTTGGCTACATTGATGAGATCATCAAGTTTACCAAGGAGACCAATATCCTCTGATGATACAGAAAGGACTCAGTCGCAAAGACTTTGAGGTTATGGCACCTGTAGGCAGCTGGGAGTCGCTCCACGCTGCACTACAAGGGGGTGCCGATGCCGTTTACTTCGGCATCGAAGGGCTCAATATGCGGGCAAGGAGTGCCAAGACCTTCGACACCCACGATATGGAGGAGATCGTAAAGCTCTGCGACGAAAAGGGGGTGAAGAGTTATCTTACGGTCAATACCATCATCTACGATGGTGATATGGAGTTACTTCACGAGATTGTAGACTCCGCCAAAGCGGCTGGCATATCGGCCATCATCGCGAGCGATATTGCAGCGATGAGCTACGCCTTTGACCAAGGGGTAGAGGTGCATCTCTCTACGCAGCTCAATATCACCAATGTGGAGGCACTCCGCTTCTACGCCCGCTTTGCCGACGTGGTGGTGTTGGCACGCGAGCTCAATCTAGACCAGGTGGATCGCATCCACCAAGCCATTGTAGAGGAGGATATCCGAGGGCCAAGGGGCGAACTGGTACGGATAGAGATGTTTGCCCACGGTGCTCTCTGCATGGCGGTAAGTGGCAAGTGCTACCTCAGCCTGCACGAGATGAATAGCAGTGCCAATCGCGGGGCATGCAACCAGATCTGCCGACGCAGCTACCTAGTCAAGGACACCACAAGTGATATGGAGCTGGAGGTGGAGAACCAATATATTATGTCGCCAAAAGACCTCAAGACCATCCACTTTATGAATAAGATGATGGACGCTGGGGTGCGTGTCTTTAAGATAGAGGGGCGTGCCAGAGGACCCGAGTATGTACGGACGGTATGCGAGTGTTACAATGAGGCGATCCTAGCCCACCTCGATGGGAGCTACACCGAGGAGAAGATACGGAATTGGGACGAGCGACTCGCCACTGTCTTCAATCGTGGTTTTTGGGACGGCTACTACCTCGGCCAGCGATTGGGCGAGTGGACACACAAGTACGGCTCTTCTGCCACAAGGGTCAAGACGCATGTCGGTCGGGTGATCAAGTACTTCTCCAAGCTCGGCGTAGCAGAGTTGGAACTCGAGAGTGGACTGATCAAAGAGGGCGAGGAGCTCCTCATCACAGGACCCACTACAGGAGCCGTCTTCTTCCCCGCCCAAGAGATGCGGGTAGCCGATAGCATCGCCCCTGAGATTACAGAGAAAGGCATACGCTTTAGCGTCAAGGTGCCCGAAAAGGTGCGTCCAGGCGATCGCCTTTATGTGATGAGAATGGTTGAAGAGAAAGGAAAAAGCAAGTTTTTATGAGCCAATTGCCAGATAAGAAGTACCTCTATCTCATAGAGATGAAGGTGAGAGACTACGAGTGCGACCTCCAAGGAGTGGTCAATAACGCCAACTACCAGCGCTATATGGAGCATGCGAGGCACGAATTTCTCGAGAGCCTTGGCGATAACTTCGGACGGATGCACGACCTCGGCTACGACGCCTTTGTTGCGAGAGTGGAGATCGACTACAAGGTCTCCCTCAAGAGTGGTGACCGCTTTTGGGTAGGCCTCAATGTGCATCGCGAGGGCGTGCGGCTAGTCTTTGACCAAGATGTCATTCGTCTTTCGGATAAAAAGATAGCCGCTGTGGGTAAGATATCGGCTGTGCTGGTGCAGGACGGGAAATTGACACGAGGCGAATACTTCGACCAACTCCTAGCTAATATCCAGCCTTAAATGGTAAGCTCCCTGCAGTTTTCTTCCGAGCAGTTGGCTCTCCTACAGCTTAGTCTCACGGAGGGGATAGGACCTGTCACCGCCAAAGCCCTTATTGAGGAAATGGGTTCGGCGGAAGCGGTGATGGCAGCCACCCCTGCGGAGCTGATGAAGCACCCCAATATCCGACCAAAGCTAGCACAATTGCTACTCTCGGGTAATGGGGCAGAGCTAGCGAAGAGAGAATTGGAGATACTGGAGGAGCTACAAAAGCGTGGGCGACCCCTCAAGCTCTACTTTTTTGGCGATGAGGAGTACCCGCCCTTCTTGGCTCAGTGCTTCGATGCCCCGTTAGTGCTTTATGTGAAAGGGCAAATCCCCTTAGGCCCGATGATAAGCTTTGTCGGCACCCGACGCAATACCCACTACTCACTTGATGTGCTCGAATACCTTATGGAGGGGATTGCTGCACTACGCCCCGATATCACCATCGTGAGTGGACTCGCCTACGGCGTGGATAAACTGTCGCACCAAACGGCTCTGAAATATGGGCTCAAGAGCATCGGCGTGGTGGCACATGGGCACTACACCCTCTACCCTAGCTCACACCGCGATCTCGCCGAGCAGATGATCGCCACGGGTGGTGGCGTGGTCACCGAGTATCCCTACCGCACTCGTGCTCTTCCCCAACGCTTTGTACAGCGCAATCGGATTGTCGCTGGTCTCTCCCTCGGCACCGTAGTCGTAGAGAGTGCCGAGCGGGGTGGCTCACTCATCACCGCCAACATCGCCTTTGACTACGGCCGCTCGGTACTTGTTGCCCCTGGACGAATCTTTGACACTGCCTCAAAAGGGTGCAACAAACTAGTTGCCCACCAAAAAGCAAGTATCATCACCACCCCCGATAAGCTCCTAGACGAGCTCCAGCTCCTCCCCACACTCAAGCCCCAAAGGCTTCCCTTTGAAGAGGAGCAGGAGGAGAGCAACCCAATACTCAAGGCATTACGCACCGCCGACCACCTCACGCTTGAAGACCTAGCACTACAGCTAGGAGAAGAAGTGCCAACCATCTCAGGGATGCTCTTTGAGCTTGAATTGAATGGACAAATCCACTCACTCCCAGGAGGGAGATACTGCATCAAAAACCATTAAGACCATGAAAAGACTCTACCAACTCTTACTCTCACTTTTAGTAGCCCTTACCGCCTCAGCACAAAGCAACGATTGGTACGGCGATAAGTACTCCCTCTTTGTACATTATGGGCTCTACTCCATCCCTGGTGGCGTCTTTCAGGGAGAGCCAGTCACGAAAGGTTATTCGGAGCAAATCCTCACCTTCGGCATCGGCTTTAGCGACTGGTATGAAGCCTACACTCAACAACTTGATGCGGCAAAGTTCGATGCCCAAGAGATCGTCGCTTTGGCACAGAAGGGCGGTATGCGGAGTGTGGTAATGACCAGTAAGCACCACGATGGCTTCTGCCTTTTCGATACCGAGACCACCGACTACAATGTGATGAACACCCCCGCCAAGAGGGATCTCATCGGCGAACTAGCTGAGGCGTGCCACCAAGCCGGTATCGGCTTCGGCATCTACTTCTCACTCATCGATTGGCACTACCCCTATGCGGTGCCCTTCACTTCGCACAATGCCGACCCCATCACTCCACCCCACCACCAATACAATATGGCTCAGGTGCGGGAGCTACTCACCAAGTATGGGCGAGTAGATGAGCTCTGGTTTGATATGGGAAGCCTCACCACTGAGCAAAGTGCCGAGCTCTATGCCCTCGTACATCAGCTACAGCCCGACTGTATGGTGAGCGGACGTCTCGGCAATGACTACGCCGACTTCTGCGTGATGGCGGACAATGAATACCCCGACTATCTGATGGCGATGCCGTGGCAAACAGCCGCCTCTATCTTTGATGAGACTTGGGGTTACCGATCGTGGCAAGAGAGGGGATCGGTAGAGGCAAAGGTGCAAGAGAAACTCGATGCACTGCTCAAGGTGGTTGCCTACGGTGGCAAGTACCTACTCAATATCGGACCGAAGGGCGACGGCTCTATCGTTCCTTTTGAGGCGGAGGTGATCCAGCGGATTGGCGAGGAGCTAGCCCCCTTTAAGGAGGCGATCTACCAGACCCACCCTGCCGCAACGGCCAACCAACTCGCCACGCTGAGTGCCGATAAGAGCCAAAAGTATATCTTTCAGAAGAAAGGAACTCCCGCCCCTAAAGGTGCTCAGCTCATCGCCAGCAACACCTACTATCATCTCTACAAAACCAAGTATAGAGCACCGAAGCAAGTAGTAAATAAGGGGGCACTCACACCGCTCAATGCGGCACCGCTATTTGCCCACTCCTCGGCCGATTACTATGCTAGTTTCCAAAGCATTGTAGGCTATCAATGGAGCACTCCTCGTGCCAAGAACTACACCCTCACCTATCCCAGCGCGGAGGTAGGCAGGGAGATTCTACTCAATGGTAAGCCCCTAACGCTACAGCCCGAGAAAAGTACCACGATACCAACCCCCTCATACCAATGGGGTCCACTCGAAGAGGCACCTCAGAGAGGACGGATGGCGACTATTGCCGACACCCCAGAGTGGATCCCCTCACAGGCCGATTTACGACAAGGGATCACACTTCCTATGGGCTTCAGTTCAGGACGATTATTCCGACAAGCGATCACAGTAGATAAGGCAACCGAGCTACCCCTCACCCTCACCTATACCGACGGCATACTCATATACCTCAATGGTGAATACATTGATGGTGCTCTCCACCGAGAGGAGGGCAATGCCACGCTCCAGCTACTATTGCCTCTCCGAAAAGGGGAGAACCAAATCACGATTAAGCTCTATAATCGGTGGGCAAAGGCATCACACCTTCAGCTAGAGATCCCCTCCACGTGGGTCGAGCACCAGCAACAGATCCGCCTACCCAAGGGCGAAGTAACACTCACCAAGCTATGGCAGGTGCCCCTCGCATCTCCTGCACATCTTTCAACACTCCGATTAAAATAGCATAACTACATAGACGTTACTACAGAGATGCAAAAAATTTATCAATGGTTGGGCTTCGACCCAAAGAAATACCACCTCAAGACCGAGTTGATGGCAGGGCTCACCACCTTCCTCACCATGAGCTATATCCTAGCGGTCAATCCAGATATACTAAGTGCCGCTGGGATGGATCGAGGAGCCGTCTTCACCGCCACTGCACTCGCTTCGGCAGTCGGCACCCTCTTGATCGCCTTTATGGCAAAGCTCCCATTTGCCCAAGCCCCAAGTATGGGTATCAACGCCTTCTTTGCCTTTACATTGGTACAAGCGATGGGCTATAGTTGGGAAGCCGCCTTGGCAGCGATCTTCGTGGAGGGTATCATCTTTATCCTCCTCACGCTCTTCAATATACGAGAGCAGATCGTGAAGTGTGTCCCTATCAATCTACGCTTCGCCATCTCCAGTGGTATCGGAATGTTTATCGCCTTTATCGGGTTGAAGAATGCGGGAATCATCGTGAGCGACCCCGCCACGTTCGTTGCCCTCGGAGAGTTCACCCCTACCGCCCTTCTCGCTATGATGGGAATCATCCTCAGCGGAGTGTTGATGGTACTGAGGGTCAAAGGCGCTCTCTTCTACAGCATTATCATCATCACCATTGTCGGTATACCGATGGGGGTTACCCACGTGCCCTCCGGCTTTTCGGTTATCTCAATGCCCCAATCCCTAGAGCCCACCTTCCTAAAGCTCGACTTCCACGCGATCTTTAATGCAGATATGGCACTCACCATCTTTGCCTTGGTCTTTATGGATATATTCAATACCATGGGCACTCTCATAGGAGCGGCAGCCAATACCGAGATGATGGATAAGCAGGGGAATGTCAAGAACATAAAGCAGGCAATGATGGCCGATGCCATCGCCACCTCCACAGGTGCACTCTTCGGTACCTCTACCGTCACCACCTTCGTGGAGAGTGCCTCCGGTATTGCCGAAGGGGGTAGAACAGGGCTCACCGCCTTAGTGACCGCACTCCTCTTTGTGCTAGCACTCTTCTTCTCCCCACTCTTCCTCATCATCCCTTCCGCTGCTACCACAGGGGCACTAGTGATGGTAGGGGTGCTGATGCTGAGCTCCGTGAGAGATATCAACCTCTCCGACCTTTCCGAGGCACTCCCCTGCTTCATCACCATGCTCACTATGGTGCTCACCTACAACATTGCAGAGGGAATGGCACTCGGTATGATCAGCTTCACCCTAGTAAAGCTTTTCAGCGGCCAATACAAACAACTCAATTGGACCCTCGTCATCGTCACCATCCTCCTCATGATCCGCTACGCCCTCTAGCCAAAAGGGGGCGAAGATTTGGAACCCTCCAAATAGTCTCAAAACGCCTTGTAGGAGGAGAGCAAAAACTGAGATGCAACTAAGCAATCGGTTAGTTGCAACTAAGCAAACGGCGAGATGCAACAAAGCAAATGCTTAGTTGCATCTCATTTTTCGTTCTTATAACCATTTGATTTCTAAGACGATACAGATGGGTCGAAAGAGAGTATCCAAGGTGGCCTCCAAAAATATGCTTGAGTGGTCAAACTAGGCTCATATCTCCGATTTGAATGAGCCAGTTCCGATAAAAAAATCCCCGCTGATCCGTAGGGTCAACGGGGATATTATCTATTTCGGGAAACGGTTATTGGCAGGAGGCAGGTAGGCCTCTATACCGCTTGTCAATGGTATTGATGAGTCGCTCACGCAGAGGGAGGTAACTAATCTTTTCTAGCACATCGCTCATAAAGGCGGCGGTGAGCATCAGCTTGGCCTCCATCAATGGGATTCCTCTCTGACGCATATAGAAGATTGCCTGCTCGTTGAGCTCACCAGTGGTCATACCATGCGAACACTTCACATCATCAGCATAGATTTCTAGCTGTGGCTTGGAAAACATCTTCGCCTGCTCCGAAAGAAGGAGGTTGCGGTTATTTTGATACGCCTCGGTCTTCTGAGCATCAGGAGCAACGTAGATCCTACCACAGAAAGAGCCAATGGAGGTATCATTCATGGTGTACTTAAAGAGTTGGTCGGAGTGGCAATTGGGACTGCTATGGCGTATAAAGCACCAGTTGTCTAGTCGCTTAGCATCGTCAAGCACGCCCAAACCATCGAGGTCGATAGAGGCTCGTTCGCCTATGAGGTCGCAAAAGAAGTTGTTGCGCGTTGCTCCGTTTTGCACCGTGACATTATCCACAATCACTGTACTATCCTCAGCTTGCTGGATATGGGTCTCCATAACACGCAGGCTGTGGGTACTACTCTCCTCGATATTGAAGTAGCTAAACTTGGCCCCTCGATCCACATAGATCTCAATGGCACCGATATAGCCAGTCGCCTCCTCGTGTTTTCCATGGTCGCAGAAAAGCAGTGTAGCTTCGCTCTCCGCCTCGGCAATCACAAGGATACGAGGGAAGGTAAGTGTCTGCCCCTGGTCTTTAGAAGAAGAAGGATAATGAATAAGGTGCAGAGGGGAGGGCAAGTGTACTCCCTCTGGGATATAGTAGACAAATAGGTCCTCATTATAGAGGCTATTGAGCTGGGTGAGACGTGCCTCTTTGGTAGAGGGCATCTGATTATAATATCGCTCCGCCACCTCAGGGTATTTGCTAGCGAACTCAGTGATCGAGCCAGCGAAGTAACCCTGACTCTCTGCCGAAGGTGCCACTTTGCCACCAATCAAATAGGCTTGCACCACATCGGGATAGGTAAGTCGGCAAGCATAAGCCTTTGCTTCGGCCTCAGTAAGGCGTGGGGCGGAAGAGAGTTGCCACTCCTTGGAGAGCCACTCATCAATCTTGAAATACTGGTAGTCCTCCTCACGGTAGATAGGTAGCCCTCGCTCCTGAAGGTACTCCCTAGCGGCTGCTCGATCATGCTCTAGGAGCGGATGCGTGGGGGCAGGCTGGTACTGACTGAGGAAGTGCTGAGCGAGTGCCAGCTGTGCTTCCTTTCTCTTACTCTTTTTCATTCTGCCTCCTTCTCTTGCTCTTCTCTAATCCAGTCATAGCCTCGCTCCTCTAGCTCTAGGGCAAGCTCGGGGCCACCTGTCTTCACGATACGGCCATCGAGTAGCACGTGTACGATATCGGGCTTGATAAAGTCGAGTAGCCTCTGGTAGTGAGTAATCACTATCGCTGCCGTCTCGGGTGAACGAAGGGTATTGACTCCGTGTGCTACAATCTTCAGTGCGTCGATGTCTAGGCCCGAATCGGTCTCATCCAAGATAGAGAGAGCAGGCTGTAGCACAGCCATCTGGAATATCTCGTTACGCTTTTTCTCACCGCCCGAGAAGCCAACATTCACGGCACGCCCCGTGAGCTCGCTATTGAGCTCCACTAGCTTTTGCTTCTCCTTGATCAGTTTGAGGAATTCCGAGGCACTCATAGGGTGCTCCCCGCGTGCTACTCTCTTGGAATTCACTGCGGTGCGAAGGAAGTTAATCATACTGACCCCAGGGATCTCCACTGGGTATTGGAAACTCATAAAGATGCCCTCCTGTGCACGCTCCTCTGGCTCCATCTCAAGGAGGTTGTGGCCATTGTAGAGCACCGAACCACCAGTTACCTCATAGCGAGGATGACCCGTGAGCACATTGGAGAGGGTACTCTTCCCTGCTCCATTAGGTCCCATTATAGCGTGTACTTCTCCAGCATTTACGGTGAGGTTGACCCCCTTCAAAATGGTCTTATCCTCAATCCTAGCATGTAGATCCTTTATCTGTAACATATATATCTCTTATTTTCTAGCAAACTTTAATTATCCTCTTCACTTCACTTAACCCACCGAGCCCTCGAGGGAGATCGATAGGAGCTTTTGTGCCTCTACGGCAAACTCCATCGGCAGGTTATTCATCACCTCCTTGGCATATCCATTGATGATAAGCCCCACCGCCTCTTCGGTAGGGATGCCCCTTTGATTGCAATAAAAGAGCTGATCCTCTGAAATCTTGGAGGTAGTCGCCTCGTGCTCAATGATACTGGTAGGATTATGCACCTCGGCATAAGGAAAGGTATGTGCCCCGCACTTATCCCCTATCAAGAGGCTATCACACTGCGAGTGGTTGCGAGCATTCTGTGCACCGCTACTCACCTTGACCAGTCCTCGATAACTATTCTCGCTTCTGCCTGCCGAGATACCCTTAGATACAATACGGCTACGGGTATTCTTACCGAGGTGTATCATCTTGGTGCCGGTATCGGCTTGCTGGAAGTTATTGGTCACCGCCACGGAATAAAACTCCCCCACCGAGTCATCACCCTGCAGAATACAGCTAGGATATTTCCATGTAATGGCCGAACCGGTCTCTACCTGTGTCCAAGAAATCTTGGAGCGGTCGCCACGGCAAATGCCTCGCTTCGTAACGAAGTTGTAGATACCTCCCTTACCCTCCTTATCGCCAGGGTACCAGTTTTGTACTGTAGAGTACTTCACCTCGGCATCGGTCTCGGCAATGATCTCCACCACCGCAGCGTGCAACTGATTATCGTCGCGCATGGGAGCGGTACACCCCTCTAGGTAGCTAACGTAAGCCCCCTCGTCGGCGATGATCAAAGTACGCTCAAACTGACCGGTGTTCATCGCATTGATACGGAAGTAGGTGCTCAGCTCCATTGGACAACGCACTCCCTTAGGGATATAGACGAAAGAACCATCGGAGAAGACTGCAGCATTGAGTGCTGCAAAGAAGTTGTCGCGATAGCCGACTACGGTACCTAGATACTTTTTGATCAGCTCGGGATACTCCTTGAGGGCTTCGCTAAAGGACATGAAGATGATCCCTTTCTCTGCCAGAGTCTCCTTGAATGTAGTCTTTACTGAGGAGCTATCCACCACCGCATCCACGGCATAGCCAGCAAGCGCTTTACGCTCATTTACGGGGATGCCCAGCTTCTCAAAGGTACGCTCTAGCTCAGGATCCATCTCCTCATCATGGCTTTTGCGTGCCCTGGGCTGCGCAAAGTAGATCACCTCCTGAAAGTCTATCTCAGGGATATCTAGGTGTGCCCAATCGGGTTGCTCCATGGTAAGCCAGTGGCGATAAGCATCGAGACGCCGCTCCAGCATCCACTCGGGCTCTCCTTTCTTTTCTGAAATCAGGCGAATCGTCTCCTCGGATAATCCCTTAGGGATATACTCCGTCTCGACATCGGTAGTCCAACCATATTCATAGTCGGACTGCGTCACCTTGTCTATTATATCATCAAAATGTTCGCTCATATATTATTATATCGTGTCGGCGGGAGTTGCCTCCTTCGCCTTAGGTGTTAGATGTTGATTCACTTCCTTTTGGATTAACAGCCGTGTGGGGAGAATTGTTTCCCCAAACCGCACTATTTCGGGTGCGATGGTGGATTGTTGGGGTACGCCACCCCAGCCATACCGTGGACTGAGGGCCGAGTAGCAATTGAGCATCACCACCAGTGCCATGGTGGTGACAAGTAGTGAAAGCAGTGCCCCAGCTACCTTATTGAATATCCCTAGTGCCACGCCGACGCCTTTAAAGAAAAACTTAAGGAGCAGGCGACTGAGGAGTTGTACCACCAGGAAAGCGATGAGCCACGTAACCCAGCCCATAGTTAGGGTCACCCCCTTTGCAGCAAATAGGTCGATAAGTACTTGGGAAGCAGGGTCGGCAAGTAACCACGCCAATACCCAGCTCCCCAATTGAATCGCTTGCGACATAAAACCGCTCCTATAACCCCTCAGGATAGCTATCCCAAGAAGAAATAGGAGCGTAATATCCAACCAATGCATATCTTTCGATTTCTCTAGTTGTCCACTTCTGAGCTAGTATGTTACTTGCTCGTAAAAAGATAGATGAGGAGTGCTCAGTGCGCCTCCCTCATGTGGAGAGAGGAGCGACCTCTGTATTAGGAGAGCTTACGCTCTACCTCCATCTCCTCGTAGGCCTCAATGATATCTCCGACCTGTACATCGTTGTAATTCTCTATATTAAGTCCGCACTCTAGGCCAGCGACCACCTCCTTAGCATCGTCTTTGAAGCGCTTGAGCGACCCGAGGGCACCAGTGTGTACCACCACACCATCGCGAATTACACGCACCTTATCGGTACGAGACACCTTGCCCTCCACCACATAGCATCCAGCAATGGTACCCACTTTGGATACCTTGAAGGTCTCACGTACCTCGATATTGGCAGTGACACGCTCCTTGATCTCAGGCGAAAGCATACCCTCCATAGCGGTGGTGACATCATCAATCGCATCGTAGATGATAGAGTAGGTACGGATCTCTACCCCCTCAGCCTCAGCCAACTTCTTAGCCCCTTGTGCAGGACGCACCTGGAAGCCGATGATGATAGCGTCTGAAGCCGAAGCGAGGATCACATCACTCTCAGAGATCTGTCCGATGCCCTTGTGAATGACATTCACCTTGATCTCATCGGTAGAGAGCTTCACAATAGAGTCCGAAAGTGCCTCTACCGAACCATCCATATCTCCCTTGACGATGATATTGAGCTCCTGGACATTACCCTCGGCAATACGACGGCTCAGGTCCATTAGCGATGGCAAGTGCTGCGTCCGCTCTCTCTGCTCACGTTTGAGCTGACTACGGCGAGTAGCTATCTCCCTAGCCTCTTGCTCGGTATCTAGCACATTCATGATCTCACCCGCCTGAGTAGCACCATTGAGCCCGAGCACCTTTACTGGCTCAGCAGGCCCCACCGACTCTACATTCTTTCCACGCTCATTGAAGAGTGCCTTGACCCTACCAAAGTTGGAACCAGCCAAGATATGATCCCCCACATGGAGAGTTCCCTCTTGTACCAGCACCTTGGTGGTGTAGCCACGGCCTTGCTCCATAGTACTCTCCAGCACCGAAGCAACTGCCTTTTTATTTGGATTGGCCTTAAGGTCCATCATCTCCGCCTCAAGCAATACCTTTTCGAGTAGCTCTTGGATACCGATATTCTTCTTTGCAGAAATCTCTTGGCTCTGATACTTACCACCCCAATCCTCTACGAGGTAATTGAGATTGGCCAACTCCTCCTTTATCTTATCTGGATTGGCGTGTGGCTTATCAATCTTATTGATGGCAAAAATGATTGGAGTACCAGCGAGTGATGCGTGGCTCAAAGCCTCCTTTGTCTGTGGCATCACACCATCATCCGCTGCCACTACGATGATCACGATATCGGTTACCTTGGCACCTCTCGCACGCATGGCGGTAAAGGCCTCGTGCCCTGGAGTATCTAGTAGGGTAATCTTGCGACCATCCTCGAGGGTAACGCTATACGCACCGATGTGCTGCGTAATTCCTCCCGCCTCCGTCTTAATCACGTCGGCATTGCGGATAGCATCCAATAGAGACGTCTTACCATGGTCTACGTGACCCATCACCGTTACGATCGGAGCACGTGGCTTCAGATCCTCCTCAGAGTCCTCTTCCGTCTCAATCATATCCAGCACCTGAGCCTCTACGTACTCAGGTGTATATCCATACTCATCAAGGATGAGGTCAATGGTATCCTTCTCTAGTCGCTGATTGATAGAGACCATCATACCAAGGTTGAAGCAGAGCATGATGATATCATTAACAGGGATATCGATCATCTGTGCCAAGTCATTGGCGGTTACATACTCAGTGAGTTGTAGCGTCTTATCCTCTTGTAGTGCCTGCTCCTCAGCATCTATCTCACGACGGTGTGCTTCGCGCTTCTCCTTACGATACTTAGCAGCTTGGTTGGTAGACTTACGTCGTCCACCTTGGATAGCCGCCATTGTTTCCCTGATCTGCTTCTGGATATCCTCCTGTGTAATCTCAGGCTTCTCCTCTTGCTTAGCTTTGCGCTTGGCTTTGCGTCCTTGCTTTTGCTGGGCCTTATTGTTGTTATTATTGCGGTTGTTACCTTGCTGAGCTCCACCTTGGGCACCTTGTCCCTTTTTAGTAGCGCCTTGCTTAGCCTTGCCTCCTTCGCGACCTTGTTGCTTCTTACCTTCCTGCTCAACATTGACCTTACCACCGCGGATGCGCTTGCGCTTCCTTTGCGACGACTTCTTCTTCTCATCAAATGAAGAGAGGTCAATCTTACCCACTACCTTAATCTCCACCTCAGGAGTCGTGAGCAACTTCACGTTGTCATCTTTAGGCTCTTCTGCTTTGTCAGATATAGCCTCGGGTGCCTCCTTCTTAGGGGTCTCAGCCTTAGGAGCCTCGGTCTTAGGAGCTTCCTTCTTAGGGGTCTCCACCTTAGGAGTCTCGGCCTTGGGGGCTTCCTTCTTAGGAGCCTCAGCCTTAGGAGCTTCCTTCTTAGGAGCCTCAGCCTTGGGAGTCTCCTTCTTAGGAGCTTCAGCCTTGGGAGCTTCCTTCTTAGGAGCCTCAGCCTTGGGAGCTTCCTTCTTAGGGGCCTCAGCCTTGGGAGCTTCCTTCTTAGGGGCCTCAGCCTTGGGAGCCTCCTTCTTAGGAGTTGGTCTCACCACCTCGTTATTCTTATCAAGTTCCACCTTTCCCAGCACCTTAGGTCCCTTCTCAGTCTCTTTTGACTGAGCTTTTTCCTGCTTGGGGTTCTCCTTTTCCTTCACCTCCTTTTCGGATGCAGTTTTTTCCTTTGTGTCCGACGTAGGTGCAGAGTCCTCAGTATAGCTTTCAAGTAGTTTGGTGCGTTCCTCCTTTGGAAGTTCATTTCCATACTCATTTACCACATCCCTCAATTGGTCTGTGGTCAGTTTGCTATTGACATTGTACCGCTTTGAGTCATCTTTCTCGTTGAGGTACTCAACGATGGTCTTAAATCCGACTCCTAGCTTCTTAGCTATACTATTTACTTTTATGCTGGGCATATTCTCCTTTCCTCCTTAAGCTCTATATTACTTCTCCTCCTCTTCCTCAGTAGCTACTGGCTCTTCCGTAACACTCTCTGTGCTCTCCTCGTCGTAAGGTGCATAGTATCGTGGATCCCGTTCTGGGAGGTGTCCATATTGATCCTTAGGCAACTCATGATCGTCAAACTCCGTCATGAGCACCTGCATCACATACTCTATCGTACTCTCCTCCAGATCAGTGGCACGTACCAGCTCTTCCTTGGTATGGCGAAGCACCGACTTAGCCGTATCACAACCGATGCCCTTGAAGGTATCAATGACCCAATCATCAATCACATCATCAAACTCAGTGAGATAAAGGTCAGATAGGTCGGTTGTCTGAGTCTCGTCACGGTAAATATCTATTTCATAGCCAGTGAGCATTCCGGCTAGCTTGATATTCTTACCGCCCTTACCGATGGCCTCTGAGATTTGATCCTTATCGAGATATACGTCGGCACGCTTTGACTCCTCATTGAGGTGCACTTCCATATTCTTTGCAGGAGCGAGTGCTCTCTGCACAAATAGCACTGGATTACTGGTGTACTGTACCACGTCGATGCTCTCGTTACAAAGCTCCCCAACTACTCCTTGGATACGACTTCCACGCACACCCACCACAGCACCTACTGGATCGATACGCTCATCGTAGCTCTCCACAGCCACCTTGGCCTTTTCGCCAGGGATACGCGCTACTGCCTTGATGGTTACTAGCCCATCCTGCACCTCCGGCACCTCACGCTCGAATAAGCGCTTCATAAATAGGTCGGATACACGGCTCAGTATGATCTTAGGGTTGTTATTATTGTACTCCACCTTTTCAATGATAGCACAGATACGATCGCCCTTCTTGAAGCGATCACGTGGAATGGCAAGAGACTTAGGCAGGATCAGTTCATTCTCCTCATCATCTATAAGGAGCACCTCCTTTTTCCAAACTTGGTAAATCTCGGCATTGATCAGCTCTCCCACCCGCTTGCTATAATTGGCGTAAAGGGTATCCTTCTCCAGCTCCATCACCTTACTAGAGAGTGATTGCTTGAGATTGAGGATGGCACGGCGGCCGAACTTGGCAAACTTCACCTCGTCCACATACTCCTCACCTAGCTCCATATCGTCCTCCCCTAGAGCACGAATCTCGCTGATGGAGACCTGTTGCATCTCATTCTCCACCTCACCATCTGGCACCACAATGCGGCGACGCCAAATCTCTAGATCTCCCTGAAGAGGATTGACGATGATATCGAAGTTGTGGTCGGTGCCGAACATCTTTGCGATCACATTACGCAAAGACTCCTCCATCACCTTGACCATTGTATCCTCGTCAATATTCTTTAGGCCCATATATTCGGTAAGGGCCTCCATCATCGTTGGTTCCTTTTTCTTCGCCATTGTAAATTAATATGTATCGTGCTGTGTTGTGATAATCACCGAGCCAATGCATCTTAGCTCTCCTACCGCTCACATCTCTCTTATTTATACTTTTAGTAAATAGGTGGCTTGCTTTACCTCCTCATACTTCAAGGGCAATTGATGTACCACCTGTTGCTTCCGCCGTGCTCCCTCGGGCTTCTCCATCCGGATCACCTCGAGCACAAAGCCCTCCTCATCGGCACTGACCAAAACGCCCTTTTCCTTCACTCCCTTCTTAAGTAGCACCTCCAGTTCCTTACCAATAAACTTCCGGTAACGTCGCACACCCACAAGTGGAGTGGTAAGGCCTGCACTAGAGACCTCGAGCTCAAAGTCTTCCTTCTCTCTATCCAGTCCTGCCTCAATGTGCTTGGTAAGTGCTACAATGGTGTCGATATCTACTGGATCGCTATCGTGGTCCACCTCCACCTCGATACGATTTGCTCCTTTCACCTCTGCCTTTACGAGGAAAAACCCTTCATGCTCAGCAATAAATGAAGCCACCAATGTCTCTATGTCTCTTATCTCTATCATAAAACTAGATATACGCAAAGATGAGAAGACTGCTTGTCAGAGTCCCCTCATCAACCATTCCGCCACAAAGGTACAAAAAATATTGCTATTGGGTGAATCTTAGGCCATTGAATATGGAGGGGGTGACGCATCAGAGGGTTTAATTGCGTTGACATAAGAGAAACGAGCACCCTAGGGTGCTCGTTCATCACATTTAACCATCCAACACACAACCACTAGTGGATTATTCTTGAATACTCCAAAATATAAAGAGAGTGTTACACACTAAGGTATTACAGCTTCAAAAAGATGTAACCTATTTTGCTATCAATCCCTTTGAGTTTGATTTCCAGTAGTTCGTTATCGTTATCCCAAAGGGACTCCACTTCAAATGTCCCCTTTATTCCAACAGTACCACCATTCACAATAGTGAGCTTCTTTCCGTCAAACTGGTAAGTACCAGATGACCTAGAAGAGCCAATGCCTTCAACCTCAACTGTGACCTCCCAGTTGCCATCTGCTCTAAATATGTAGGAATACTTTGCCTTTTCTGGGGTAGGCTTCCACTCATCCCTCCCAATCTCATAGTCATTTGTCGACCAAGTTTGTGCCCATTGACCAACCATGGTAAGCACCCTATCCTTCGGTGGCTTTGGTGTAGGCGGAGCCGGTGGTGTTGGCACAGGGGGCTCAGGCGTTGGTGGAGCAGGGACAGGGGGCTCGGGCGTTGGTGGAGCAGGCACAGGAGGCTGCGGCGTTGGTGGAGCAGGCACAGGGGGCTCGGGTGTAGGTGGGGCAGGTACAGGGGGCTCGGGTGTAGGTGCAGGAGGATCGGGCGTAGGAGCTGGTGGCTCGGGCTTTTTAGGCTCCGGCTTCTCCTTGGGATTCTTGGGGACCTCTGGCTCGGGCATCCTAGGAGACTCCCCATTGCAAGAAAAGAATAGGATAGCAAGAGTCATAAGGGTCATCGCATTAAAAATAGTAATCTTCTTCATTACCTAACAGTTTGTTATTTGAATTGTCAATTAAAAAAAAGCCCGCAAATTTAGAATGAATTTCCATTCGCCACTAGTACCACCAGCCAGGAACTTCACATTTATTTAAAGTTTAAGAAACGCCTTCACTCCGACAACTGTCACATTTATAGGCATATTACAACACTACAAAGCTTCACCTAGAGCATACTTCATTATTTTTTATTTGGCAAACCTGTTTTTACACTAACGTTTTTTATGTCCATTAACATCACCTCCCGACAATAGCCAGTAGAAAGATTACAGGCATACACCTGCCGTTGTGAGGAGCAGCTTTCTCAAAGAGTCAAATACATAAAGAGACTGTTGCACGAAGGCGATCTGCGGCGTTGCTTTCGGAATTCGGCCTAGGTCACGTACGCTAGTACGTTCCCTTTGGCCTCATCCTCAGCGCCTTGCATCTCATCCTTCGTGCAAAGTCTCAGCACATTTGCTTCAAATGTGCGAGAATGGCACTTCGTGCAACATTCTCATAAATGTACCACCACACAGAGCTTCCTATGGTCGTTCGGATACCAAAAGAAAAGTGCGAACTAGGTCAAGTCCAGCTAAAAAGAGAGGCTCCACACTCAGCCGATACAGCTAAGTCTGGAGCCTCTGATATTTTCAGTGATATCGAATTTACCTCACTCGGATACTACGCCCTACCCTAAGAGTGGTGCGTGAAGAGATATTATTGAGGCTACATAGTTTATTGACACTCGTGCCGTGCCTTTTGGCAATTGTGGAGAGCGTATCCCCCTGACGGATGCGATACATCTGCACTCCGCTACTGGAAGTCCTATGGCTAGCCCTATTGATAGCCCTTCTACCATTTCCTCCATTGTACTTAGAGGCGAGGCACAGATACTCCTCACACTTTGGCACACCTGTATTGAAATCAATGAGATGATCAGGATTGATCGCTTGTCCTAGATAACGCGCCTCGAAATGGAGGTGTGGCCCTGTAGAGCGACCAGTGCTACCCCCGAGTGCAATCGGATCACCCGCACGCACAATCTGATTCTCCTTGATCAACACCCTAGAATTATGCGCATAGAGGGTCTCCAATCCATTGGTATGGCGTACAACCACATAGTGCCCATAACCACGGCGGTCGAAGTCCACCATTCGCACCTTGCCATCAAAGGCAGCTCGAATAGTATCTCCCACACGCACCGAGATATCAATTCCATAGTGCATACGTCGGAAACGACGGCGATAGCCATAGCGACTATTCACTCGTTTCAGCTCATCAAGGGGATAGACAAACTGAGATAGATCTACCATAAAGCTATCAGGCACCTCAGCTTTTAAGCTCCCAATAAAGGGATTGACCGCATTGTTGTGCCACGATTGCTCTCCATACAGATCAATAGAGGGATACTGCAGATCCTCCTCCGAAGCAGTACCAAAGCCCATAGACTTATTGATTGCCTTGGTATAATCGGCCAGCTTCTTGTTATTCTTCAGGAAGCCATCATTGTCGGCCATTAACTTTGCCACTTCCGCTATCGCTGTAGAGGTGTCAGCGGGGGGTGGTGTTTTACTCTCTTGCTTTCTTTCGGCCTGCTTTCCAACGGTATAATTGGGCACCTGAGCACTCGCCAATAAACCAATGGATAGGCACGAACATAGAAGTGTAAAAATCCTACTCGTCATTACTTAGAATTCCGATAAAAAAACTCTCAAATAAAATTGGTTATAAACACGAAATGACCGTAAGGATTATATCCAAAGAACGAGAAATAGGGCTTCCTACCACCCGAAGTCCACAGATAAAACCATCACAATCGCTCGCAAGATACCAATATATTTTATACCTCGGTTGTTTTTTTGCATTTTTTCTGCGTTATTAACACACAAAAGGTACAATTTAAGGTGGAATATGACCACGAAAGATGGAAAATAGGGACCTCTTACAGCACCATATATATAAGTAAAAACTGAGATGCAACTAAGCAATCGGTTAGTTGCATCTCGGCATTTGCTTAGTTGCAACTAACCGATTGCTTAGTTGCATC